>SXGQ01577384.1_pt1 | contig 126509 bp, 116 predicted proteins | sample 3178371 | NCBI WGS metagenome assembly SXGQ01 (sample SAMN11356859, study PRJNA531348) | freshwater metagenome | isolation source: freshwater sample F1-20 | place: China: Fuxian Lake, Yuxi | collected 2017-12-25 | reverse complement strand
TGGCATGGGCGAATTGAACTATCCAGAAGGCGGTCCTCGCAAACCAGCGGGTAGAATAGACCATGCATTGAAGGCCATTTCCTTGCAATACGATCCAAAGACTCCTTCTCACCATGTTGAGAGGGTTGTTCAACAATTACGGAAAGCACATCCAGATTATGTCATTCGTGATTATGAACAAAACAAGTATGTTCACGAAGGCGTGGCAAAAGATATTGCAAAAGTGTTAGGTACAGCGGCAGTTGCGGGAGCAGTCGCTTTTGGAGCCGGTAAATCCGTCAAGCAACAGTTTCCAAGTAAACCAGAAGCGCCAATTGCAAAAGCATTTGCTGGCTCAAAACCTGTTACAAAACCAACATCAACTCTTAAAGTGCCAGCCGATGTTAAAGCCAAAATGCCTGCTCCACCCAAGGTCAAGGAACCCTCGGGACATAAAGAGTTTCACGAAAGATTACAGAAACATTTTGGCGAAGAGTATCCAATTATAATGACTGCGGCGAAGAGAAATGGTATTGCCGAAACAGATCATGATAATTTGGCTACACTGTTTGCCATACGCAAGGCGGAAAACGGAAAACCAGGAAAAGAATTTGGTGTGCTTCATCCAAAAGCAAAAGGACAAAAGGGGGAATCTAGAGAGAAAACTCTGGATAGACAAGCCGGTTGGGCTGCTGCAACAATAATCAGCAAGCGGCGCTCCCACGAAGCATCAAAAGAAGGTGGCGACTTTGTTCAATATCTGGGATCAAAGTATGCACCGGTTGGCGCAGAAAACGATCCAAGCAACCTGAATAAAAATTGGCACAAAAATGTTTCTGGTTGGCGAGATGTATTTCATGGCAAGAAAGCCAGCATAAGCGAAGCAAAGAAGAATCTTCATGTATTTGACTTTGACGATACATTAGCAAAAACAAAATCTGGTGTAAGTGTTAAAAATAAAAAAACAGGCGAAAGCAGAAGATTAAACTCGGGAGAGTTTGCAAGTTTTGCTCCAGAGGATGAACATGAATTGGATTTTTCAGAATTCAATCAAGTAGTAGATCCTGAACCAATTAAAGGATTGGATAGAGCCGCACGAAATGCTTCACGAAAAGGCAGAGATGTGGCAATATTGACTGCAAGACCACCGGCTGCTGAACCCGCAATTCGTAAGTATCTGAAAGGTCGTGGGATACGAGGTAAGAACTTAAAAATAATGGCAGTGGGTTCGTCCGATCCAAAAGCAAAGCGTGATGCTCTGGGAGCGCACCTTGCCGGTAAGAATTACAATAAAGTCGAATACAGCGACGATCATGCACCAAACGTAGATGCTGTTGGTGAATTGCAAATGCAACACCCAACAACTGCGTTCAGACTAAGAACAGTTAAAATAAAAGAAGAAGCAAAACCAAAGATTTTAACTAGACTTACGAATCAACTCCGTTCGAAAGGCGTTAAGAATGCCGCAGGAGTTGCAGTAGGTAAACTTCGTCAATTTGGCTTAATGCAGAAAGACTCTTTGACGCTCACAGACAAGGGGGCCATTAGAAACAAAATGTCCCCAGGCGCTAGAGCCAAAGACAGGGCTGCCAGATATAATGGTGGATCGCCAAAAGATTATACATATGATAGCAAAACAAATAGAGCCACAAAAAAGGACTAACTATGACATCCGAAGCTGATTGGATCAAAGAAGTATCAAAGACCTACCTTGAAGAAGCCAAAAAAACCACAGGTGTCCCTGCTGGTGCAACCGAGGACAAGTTTGATGCAGCCCGTAAAGAAATCAAAAAGGCTGGTCACAAGGCTAAACTTGGTAAGGGTGTTCCTGCGGGCGAAGTAAAAGAAGAAACAAAAGAATGTGGAGAATGCTTAGAAGAATCAACAATTACAAATGAACAATTGTTGGAGTCTTTTCAACATTTATCTGAAGAACAATTTGATGCTTTGACAGACAAATATTTAACACACTTGTCTGAAAATTATACGGAAGATCAAATTGCTGCTATGACAGAGGAACAATTGCAAGAAGGTTTGATGGATTTTGCCCGTGGTTTAGTAAAAACTGGTGTAGAGAAAGCAAAAGAATTAGGTGGTAAAGTAAAACAAGGTATCAAAGACATTGAACAAAAAGGTGCCGTAGCAGGATTTGAAGCAGAAAAATCAAAGATACGCAAAGGCGGTAGTCAAGCAGGACATCACTTGCAACAGTTGGCTGCTGGTAAAGCATTAGGAAGCACTGGTGCTAGTGGACAACAAGAGATTCGTCCAGAAGATGAACAACTTCATCAAAGTTTAGCATCTGCTTATGACAAATCAGTTAAGCAAAGAACAAAAGGATTGGGTGGTTTTGCTGCAAAGGTAAAGGGTAAATTAACAGGTAAGTCAGCAGAGGATGTAATTCGTTCTGGTGATGAAGTCAAATTAGCAAAATTACAAAAAGCCGGAGCAATTAAGGGTGCTGAATTGGCTGGTCGTTACCGTTCTGGTACACAAAAAGCTGCCCAACAAAAACTTGCTGCTCTCCGGGGTCAGATAGCAAAATATAAAAAACTAGCAGGCGATACAGAATAATACAAAACCCCCAGAAATGGGGGTTTTTTGTTGGATAAATACTTTTATTCGGAGTATTATATGGAACGCACAGAACTATTATCACATATTAAAAGAATACTTGAAAAACAAGGCGCAAAGCGTAAATTGATGCAACGAGCAAAAGCAGATTCCATTGCTACTGCAAGTAGTTTAATTAATCTAACCGTGCCTGCACAAAATATGCCATCTATACACGAAGAAGCAATTATAAAACAATATTCTGTACAAGCAGTTGGTCGTAAAAGAAATACTATGGTAAATGCAATGCAACTGAATGATGCAGAGTTTTTAAATTGGGTGCAAGATAGATTGTATAGATTGGCTCACGAAAATGATAGAGCAGTTGCCGAATTTAGTGTAAAGGATATTACCAGTGGTTTGCAACAATGGGAAAACTTATTTTCTGCACAAGATAAAGAATGGGGCAAATACCGCGATTCTTTTATGAAGTATAAGGATCGTTTTATAAAAGCAGCAACAGTTATTTTAAATACAGGACAGGCTGCTGGTTCATTGAACGATACTCCAAGTCAAGCAGCACCAAACAATGTAGATGGTTCTCCTGCTACTCCAACAATGTTGAAACACCAATCATCAGATGGAAGAAGCGAACCACAAGCCCAAGGATCAACAGGTGGTGGACAACCCGAACAAGAACCACAACAATATGGTCCAAACGAATATTTTCAATATTTTCAACAACTTTTACAAATGGATGATGCATCTTTTGCAGACTTTGTTCAAGATAAGTTGTTGGAAGGTGAAACCGATCCGTCGAAGATAAATCCAAAATACATCAAGAAGATGTTAGATAAAGACGAAAAAGAAATAGATAAGATCTTTAAAAAGTTTACGAAGGAGATACACAAACTGTACAAAGAATATGCAAAAAGATTCTTATCTACTGTTGAGAGTATGACTAGTGAGGATTGAACATTATGAATAAAGATGTACTTTTATTGAATGCGTCTGAAGAAGTTATAAGTGTGATAGATTGGACTAAAGCCGTTAAATTAATGATGGCTGGTAAAGCGATCAAACCGTATAATTACGAAGATTATCACGAAATATTAACAAGTAGTGGTGTATTTAAACTACCAACTGCTATAGTTTTAATTGAATATGTAAGAATACCATACCGGAAGTGCAAATTGAATAAAAAGAATTTGTTCAATAGAGATCATGGTATGTGTCAATATTGTGCAAAAAAGTTAACAAAAAGCACACTAACAGTTGATCACGTTTTCCCAAAGAGTCGTGGCGGCAAAAATACTTGGGACAATATGGTTTCTTGTTGCAGGGCATGTAATGTTAAGAAGAAAAACCGCACCCCAAGCGAAGCAAACATGAAATTACTCTCTGTTCCGGGATTGCCTCATAAGGATTTTGTACTAATTAAGGTATATGACGGAAACCATAATAAGTTATGGGAGAGATGGATTAGTATAAATAATAAGTAACCTTAAGGAGAATATACAAATGAGAAGCGCAGATCCAGCAGCATATGATCAATTTGTTGAAATAACAACAAATACAACAGACAATAATAAATTTAGTACAGGATTCAGAGCATTGATGTTAACCCACAGCGCAACGGCCGCCGTAACATTTAATGTACAACAACTTGTAAATGGAACATTGGCTACAGCAAAAACCATAACAGTAAATACAGGTGGTACAGGAGTTGCAGGCACTATAATCTTACCACTATCTGGCGAAACAGTATATGTTACAAGTTTAACCGCCGGTGCAAAGGTTTATGCACTTATTTGAATTTACACAATTTTTGACTGAACAAAAAGAGGAAGCGGCTGGACCAAACATCCATTTGGAACACGCCGAAGATGCTCTGTTTGATGAAGGGCATGAAGGCGGCAGATCGGCTGCTCATTATATACATTCACTGGCAAATGGTCTTCGTGGAAAGCATGGTCCGGACTTTAAAGTTACAACAAAATATGATGGCGCTCCAGCAGTCATATTTGGAGTACATCCAGTTACGGGTAAATTCTTTGTGGGTACAAAATCGGTATTTGCAAAGAAACCAAAAATTAATTATTCACTCAAGGATATAGAAAACAATCATGGAGATTCTCCCGGTCTTGTTACAAAACTACAAGCCGCTTTTACACATTTGCGTAAATTAAATTTGCCACATGGTGAAGTTTATCAGGGCGATATGATGTATACGCCTGATGATTTAAAAATGGAAAACATTGAAGGTAAAGAGCACCTTACTTTTACACCAAATACTTTAACATACGCGGTGCCACACAATAGCGAAGACGCAAAAAGAATTGCTGCGTCTAAAATGGGCATAATAGTTCATACTGGTTACAGAAATTTTGGTACAAAAGAAATGTCAACCGAATTTTCACCAGATCTTGGTCACATTGAACCACATCAAGATGTTTGGATGAAAGATGCCCAATTAAGCAGAGGAGATGGTGAAAAACAACTATCTGCTCAAGATCACAAAAAAATAGTAGAACATTTAAAAGCAGCACACAAACATTTGGACGATAGCAAAGATTTCTTAAATGGTGTAGCGGGACACGGTTCACTTCGTCCATTGATGAAAATGTTTGTAAACGACATGGTTAAACGTGGAATTGAAAGACCAACAAGACAACATGTTATGGATTTTATAACAGCAAGACACAATGCTGAAGCAGATAAATTAAAAACACAAGCAGGAAAAGATCGAGTTCATGCAAGAAGAACAGAATTAATAAGCAGATTACTACAAGATTCACACCACATTGATAATATGCTGGCTGCACATCATAATATTGCTGCGGCAAAGCATGTTTTAATTGGTGGATTAAAGAAAACAAAAGGAATAGCAACATACGCTAGAACTCAAAAAATACATCCAGAAACAAAAGAAGTTACAGATCATTTGGAGTCGGTTGCTCCGGAAGGATTTGTAATGATTGATACTGGCACTGGTAAAGCATTAAAAGCAGTAAATCGCTCAGAATTTTCAAGAATGAATTTTGAACGCGGCAAAATGGCTCAGATGAAGAAAGAAAAACAACAATCTCCAGAAGGAGAGGAGGAAGAAAATGGCTAAAAAAGGATGCGGCTGTGGAGGCCCAAGACCCACTCCACCACAACAACCAAGACCGAACACCGGAGGAAAGTAATGTTAAAGGAAAAATTAATAAAACTTTTCAAACAAAAATTTGGTGGATCATTTACTAAAGAAAATGGTAAAATTTATTGGATCAAGGATTCTTTAAAAGAACTAGTTACTATCAGTTTTTTAAGACACTTTATAGATAAAAATGAAGCACCTGATGTTAAAAAAGTAGTAGAAACTAAAGAAGAAACAATAAAGAAAGTTAAGAAGAATGCAAAATCTTCAAAAAATTCTAAAGTATCTGAAGGAATCTAAAAACGTTGGTGGTGCGTTTTTAGTTACTGGTGCTTTTGGTCCTTACACAAGAGGACACGAAGAAATGGCTAGAGCAGCAGCAGAACATGCTGCCTCTACTGGTCATACACATTTTTATCATGGTATTGGAGCATCTGAATTAAAACCAGATGCTCCTCTGACACATGAACAAAAATCAGAAATTGTTTCTGGTTCACATAAGCATATCGCGGGTAGTATGTCAAAAGAACACCGGGGTAAACTTGGGTTTGGTGTTATACCAAAAGAACACTCTATAACTCCATTTCATCAAATTGGGCATCTAATAAGCAAGGGACATAAAAACATCACCATTGCTGTTGGTTCTGATCAATTGAAAAAAGGTGGATTAAAAGACAGAATACTGCAACACATGGAACGTCATGGTGGTTTTGTTGGAGCAGACAAACAAGTTCACGATGTTAACATAAACTTTCATCAACTTGGTAAAGAGAGAGTAGAGGGTGAAATACCAAGAGAAAAGTTCTTAAAGCAATTGCGCGGTGGAGATTATAGTGGTGTAAAAGGTGGAAAATTGCGTAGTGCCGTCGCAAGTGGCGACGAAGAATTGGCACATGAACTTATGCCACACTCGGTAAAAGATAAAGCAGGATACTTTAAATTAATACGAGGACAAATGGATGCAGTTCAAAGAGGAATCGAATCCAAACGAGCCGAAAAAGAAGCGAAAAAAGCAGCCAAGACTAAGACGAAGCCAAAAACCAAACCTAAAAAGAAGAAACTAAAAGAAGCATTTACACAAATAATGACTTTTATAGAGGCTGCCAAAGATCCTACCCGAAAGGAAAGAGATCATAGAATGTATGGATGGGGTAAAGAGAACCCAACACCAAAGCAATTGGCTAACCGTAAGAAGAAGGATAAACGCACTGTAGCACGCAGAGAAGCAAATGCTTCGGGGCGTACCCGTAAAGGTGATAAATCTGTAGAATTAGATCACAAAAATGGTAATGCCAATGACAATAGTTCAGATAATTTAAGAGTTATTTCTAGAAAAACAAACCGTTCTAGGAATAATAACAAATGGCGTAAATGATAAATAGTACGGAGATCAATCACATGGATTTTTTTAAATTACGCCAAATTATAAAAGAAGCAAGCAAAGATAGTATGCCTTGCAACAAACCCCGTCGTTCGACCAGTGCTGGAAAGAAAATGATGGTTAAGGCGTGTGAAGGTGGCAAAGAAAAAATTGTCCACTTTGGCGCCAAAGGATATGGACATAATTATAGTCCTGCTGCAAGAAAATCATTCCGAGCAAGACATAAGTGTGGTGAAAAGAAATCAAAACTAGGAGCGCAATATTGGGCATGCCGTAAACTTTGGTCTGGCCCTAAAGGTTCAAAGAAATCATGCCCACCAGGCAGAAAGTGTAAGTACTGATATGAAATTCAAAGAACTCAGAAGATTAATTGAACAATACGAAATCGTAAATGAAGGCAGTAAAGGAATGATGGTTCCCGGCCTTAATAGTCAACAGGCATCAGATGGTAGTGTAAGTTTACATGACGTTACTGAGCCAGAAATGATTGAAAGACTTAACGCTGGTATTGCTTCATTTTTATCAAACGTACCAAGCGCGGGAGTAGTAGATCCAAGAGATCTATTGGTTCGTCTTCGTGTAGAATTAAACAAAATTGGTTTTGATTTTAAATATGATGGCAAGTCCTATCCAAAAGAGACCATGAGTTTTGCTTTAACTCAATTTGGTGGACGTACTGGTGTAGATGAAACGGGCAAAGAACTCAATGATGATGGTATTACACATCGTTTGGGCGGCCCACTTAAGTTGGTTATGCAAATGAAACATCCACCTGAAATTGGATTCCATTCAATACAAGCAAAAATGGAAAAAGGTGCTGGTTCTGAGGAAGCAAAAGGACCAGGATCGGAAGCAGCAGATACACTTAAAAAAAAAGTAAATGAAGAAAAAGACGCTTGCTATCATAAAGTAAAAGCAAGATATGATGTCTTTCCATCAGCGTATGCATCCGGTGCATTAAGTAAATGTCGTAAAGTAGGAGCAGATAACTGGGGTAATAAGACTAAAAAGGATTAATATAATGGAACTCTTAATTATGGATGTGTATAAACTAAATGAAGAAAATTACTTAATGTTTGCAATGAAACACTATAATAATCCACAGTGTAAAAACATTGAAGAGTTTCACGAAGACATGAATAGAATAAAGTATTTAAAAAGATTATTCAGAAAATACAAAACATCTGGAATTTTAAGAGAGAGATTAATACTTAATCATTTAATAATTTTTACAAATGTATTTGGTGTTGAAGCAGCCTCAAGATTACTTTTTTCAAGAATAGAAGAAGATTTACACATTTATTTAAAAACATTCTTAGTATTTTTAAATACTTTACCCGAAGAAATACCAGAAACAGATTTAGTTTTAATCCCGCTTGATAGAAGAATTATATCAAAATTAAGAGAAATTAAATGAGTTCCCAACCCGTATATCTTTTAGAGGATCTAAGAAGGTGGTTCAGAGAAAAATGGACCGCTCAAGATGGCTCTCCCTGCGGAGCTTATAAAGGTAGGGGTAGAGTAAAGTGCAGACCATCCAAGAGAGTATCTTCAAAAACAACCAAAACTTGGGGGGAAATGAGCAAAAAAGAAAAAAGAAAAGCAGTAAGATTAAAACAAAAAGCACACCGCAAAGGACACCAATTTAGTAGTCACAAGACTGGTAAAACTTGGCGTGGCGACAAATATAGTCCTTCAAAAGCAAAAAAGAAAATTAATGAATCTACTAAAGTAGATAAAAAAGACATGAAAAATGTTGTTCGTTATCTTGAAGGTTCAATTGATAATCCTTTAAGATTTTACAATATTCTATTAATGTCTGGTATGAATGGAAGAGAAGCAAACAGTTTACTTTTTGATCTTAAAAGACCATATTTAAGATCAAGTAATATTCTGTATAGAAAAAGATTGTTAACTTTACTCAAAAAAATAATAGACACCATGATGAAAGATAGACTTTTATATAATCGTGTTCGTTCTATGGCTTTGAGTGGTAATTTTTCTATAAATGAAGAAGATGGTGGTGGGGCGCCTGCAGGTGGAGATGGTGGTGGAATGAGTGTAGGTAGTGGTGCTATAGAAGGAATGCCGGACGCTACACCCGCAACATTGACATCAGGGCCTGTTTGGGGTACAGAAATACCGCAAAAGAAGAAGGAAAGAAAGCGCAGGGTGGCGATGATTCGACGTTTAAATAATCTATACAAAGGGAGTAAGGAATGATTGCTACAGAATTAATTAGTATGATAGCGGGAGGAGCGACAGGATTTCTTTTTAAATATCTGGCCCAAAAAAGTCAAGATCAAAAAGAAATATTTGAAAGACTCATAACTGCCAATAAACTAACTACAGAAAATCAAAATCAAGCAGTAAAAAGAGTACCACTTGACACCGGCAGAGCAGTTAGACAAATCATAGTTTTAACTGTATTATTTGGTGCGTTTGCTGCTCCATTCATTCTTCCATTCTTTGGAGTTCCAACATTTATTGAAGTAGATGTCAAGAATCCAGAAGGGCTCTTTGGTTTGATACCAGAAACAACCAAGAAGGCTTTTGTAGAAATTAATGGATTTATCTGGTCGTCTGAAAATAGACAAATCCTCTTAAGTATTGTGGGTTTCTACTTTGGAACATCCGCAGCAACCCCAAGCAGATCATAAGGAGTAGTAATGAAATACCTATTAATATTAAGTTTATTAGTTGTTGCTGCGTGCAGTAATAATCCTATAATCATACCAGATACAACTGGCGATAATGTAGTAATGCTGCAAATGAAAGATCATATTGCTCAACCAGGAGGACAAAAACCATCATTTGGTTGGTTATTCTGGTATATTCCAATAGCAGCAGCATCTTTAATTGCCGCTTGGCGTTTCTTAATCAAAAAACCTATCTTGTGCGATGAAGACGAAGATGGTGTTGTTGATCAAAAGAAACCAAAACAAGTTCAAAATAACGTAGAGTAAAGATACTTACAGATATAATAAGAATCAACAATATCTGACACCGGACTAGTAATATCTTTCTTGTCCGGTGTTATTATTTGTTTAAGTAACATATTATTTTCTTTTACAAATGCGTTATACATTCCCTCTTTGTCGGAATTGCCTTTACCAGTAGCGTATTTTTTAATTTCCGTTGGAGGTACGGTTGTTAGTGGAATACCGCTTTGGTATATTTTATATTTTAATACACCTGTATTTTCTGCTATATGAAACACTTTGCCTTTTGCTCCATATGCGTAACCTTCTATAGCAACAGAACTACAACCAACTAGGATTTCCATTGCCCAATCTGCTATTGTTTCGTATCTTTCGATATCACAATCCCAATCTAGGAAAGTTTCTCCTATAATATTGCTTAAGTAACTGTTAGCGTACTTTTTTGTGTCTGTTAGGTAGTAAAACGAACACTTGTTGAACGCGAAGGTTCCTGTTCCGTTGAACACACAAATTGCGGGCCCAGTCAATGAGTAATCTATACCAGCTATTATCATACATGAGTATTTATCCTTCCTTCAATAAAGATCTAATCCACTCATCATACAAAAATATATGAGTAGCAGAATTCTCGAACAAATGATGATTGTATATGGCAAAAGAGGTTATAATTCCACATAATTTGCCAGAATCTTCAAATACGCCACCGCCAGAATCGCCAAACCACACAGTACCGTCTAATGGTAAAAACTTTAAAGTGGATGGACTTTCTAGGACTGTGCCATAGTAAAAAAATGTTCTTGGGTTACTTATTTTCTTTACTGTTCCACCATAACCAACAACCCGCAATGGTTCCAATCTTGTTAAATCTAACAAACCATTTGATAGTTGCGCTGGCGCAATAGTACTTTCTTGTTCTAATATAATAACACCAATATCGTTTAAACAGTCTTGATAAAATGGATGAGGTATTGCTTTTTTAATTTTAATAATGTCACAACCTATCTGCACAAATGCAGCGGTTTCATCTTGTAAACAATGTGCTGCTGTTAAAACAGCATTAGGTTTTATGAGGACACAACTACCTATCATATCCCCATTTTCCCTTAATACTTTCCCCACACAACCAAAGGGATCTTGTTGCCCCTCTTCGATGACTGTGAATCCTCGGGTTAAAAACTCGGGCAGTTCTTGAATGGGCTCAACCGCTTCGGGTATTTCCTTTGGTTGTGTAGGGGGAGTTGAAGCGGTAGGAACACCTTTGCAGGCGTTTATCGTCGCAAGGGAAGTTACTAGGATGGTTACTAGTACCCTCGACATGGCGCCAGTATTTATAATACTTATGGAAATAAAAATCCCGATTTTTTCAAATCGGGATCTTGTTCAACGCTTTGTTTTTAGTGCGTTTTCGATTTTTCGTTCCATTTCATGTATCCTACTCAACAATCTATCTGTTCCATCGTTTACCACATCTATACGTCTAGCCATCTCTTGTGATTCAATTTCAATTTGACGGTAGACACTATCAAACTTACTATTTTCTTCACGTTCCATCATTTCTCTACGCATTCGCTTATTGTCTCGCTCTGCCCAAAAAAACATGAACGTCATAAAAGCAAAACCGCCAATAAAAATCCACAAATATGTAATCATTTTAATCTCCTTTTGATGTTCTTGGCAACCCATTCCGCCACATTAACGGTAACGGCATTACCCATTTGATTGTATCTAGCACGATCCGATAATCCATCTGTCCAATTGTCTGGGAATCCCTGTAATCTTTCCCATTCAAGTGGAGTTAAATACCTAACAGTATTCTTATTTTCCAAAACCAGCACACTTGATCTTTGTCCAACATCAAACAGATTTAATGTATTTGAATAATCTGTCTTTACCCATGTTTCAAAGTCTTTATTGCTCTGTGCTTTTCTTGACTTTCTTATGGGTTCTGGATATTGCTCAACATATTCCTCAAACAGTGGGCTAAAGGTGGATACAGAGTTCTTCCCTGCCGATGTCCTCGCTCTAATATCCCCTCGCATGTCGGTCCCGAGATCGAGTATTTCTGAGGCGCGTTCTCCTCCAAGATCTGCGACAACGAACACTCTTTCTCTTCTTTGGGGAACACCGAAGTATCTACTGTCCAGTGTTCTCCACGCGATAGATTTAGGACTCCACTGTTTGACCATTTCGTTGAGAACGACTCCAAAATCTCTTCCGTTATTGCTTGTGAGCATTCCGGGGACATTTTCGACCACCACAAAGGATGGTTTGATTGGCATGTCTCTAACGATTCGTATAAACTCATAAAATAATCCTGAGCGTTCTCCTGCTAGTCCTTTTCTCTGTCCACCTGTAGATAGATCCTGACAAGGGAATCCGCCAATTACAACATCAACTGGACTTGCCTTGAGAGGATCTATCATCCTCACATCTTCATATATTGTAGCACTTGGGAAATGCTTTGCAAGTACTTTCCTACAACTTCTCTCCTTGTCGCACGCCCAGGATATGGAGAAACCCTGACGCTCAAATCCGAGATCAAGGCCTCCAACTCCTGAGAATAACGATCCTACTTTCACTTAGTCAAATCCACAATTTCACACTTATCGCCACTGCAAGCATAGGTCTGTGTGCCGGCGGTGTTATCTTCCTTCTCGTACTTCTTGAGTTGACTCCAATCAACATTTTTTGGCATCTTTGCAAGCATATCTTCGTATTGCTCTTTTGTGCAATCTTGATATGGTGCTTGGCGATATGTGTGATCTGAATGTGGTAAGAATGAAATGCCACTAATCTCGTCAAAGTGCTTGTATACCCATGCGCCAACTTCCATCCATTCGTGTTCCTTCACAGTAATTGTGACAGATGGCTTGTGTTCGCACCAGTAACGTTGATAGACCAACCAGAGTTCTAGTTGTTCCAGAGCAGTCATGTCGTTGCGCGTAACCGAGCCCTCTGCTTTCATTGGGAATGAGAATACCATTGTGTGTTCCGGCTTCATAACACATGGTTCGTGTGGGAATCCGAGATCCACCATCAGTTTGCAGATGGGATCTTTTTGATCTGCACGAACTGTACGAATGTAATAATTTGCGTGGCGAGCGTGAATACCCGAAGCGGCGTCTACAAGTTGTGAAACCGTTCCAGATGGCTTTACGCAAGTAATTGCAGCGGCTGGATTGATTCCCATGCGCTTTGCCCACTGTTTGTTTGTGGCAACTGCATCATTTTTCAATGACTCCAACAATACTTGTAGTTCTCCACGTATTGCTTCACCCACACCCTTGCACGATCTTGTATAAAAGTTATCCATGATGCCGGTCAAAGATACACCAAGCAATGCTTCTTCTTCACAGTTCTTTTTCCAATCACCAGATAGGTATGGGAAGTTTGTCAAAGATGCTTGCCAAGTTCCAAGAATGGCAGCAAGACGAACCTTACGAGAGAGAGATTCTGGTGTATCATCTGTGCGAACAACAACTTCAGTCAAGTTACAGAACTCACGATCTCGAAGAATGATTTCGCTACAAGGATTTGTACCAAACTCAAAATTTGGATCTCTACGATCACCTAGACGAGCAACTGTTTTCTTGGTTGCATCTCTGTTAAAAATGCCACGTTCACCACTCTTGCTGTTATAGAGTGACAACCATTCTTCCATGAATACACCAATTTCTGGTCTTTCGGTATATACAGCAGAATTGTTTGCTAGTGCTCGTTGTGGATTTGCCTCCCACCATGCTCCGGTCTTTGCATTACGCATCCGGTCATCCGTGAGATTTGATAGGCTAATAAGAGCAGATCTACGGACTCCTCCGACCACGACAATCTCCGCAATTTTGCATACGATATCGTGGCATTCAATGGAGGTAAGTTTTCTCCCTGCCGCTCTCTTAAAAGTATCACAGGTGAATTGGAAAAGATCCTCAAGAGGCTTCGGTCCGGATGCTCTCCCACCAAAGGTTTTGAGGCGCGCCCCAGCAGGACGTACTTTACTAACGTCCCATTTCGGTATTTGACCTCCAATGAGTAAGGAGACAAGTTCCTTATAAGCTTTAGCCCAACCAGCCTTGCTATCTTGAACATGTATTGTGGTGTCGGAATCCGTAAACTCCTCCGCAATTGTTGGGAGTTTCTCGACAAATTGTTTCTCGACACTAAAACCAACCCCAGTACCGCACATAAGAATATATAAGATTTCATCAAAAGCCCTCACACGGTTAACTGCAACATAAGAACAATTGTAACCGGCGGTATTATCACGAAGTAATGCTTCGCCGGCGGTCATCAATGCTCTCATACTTGGCATAATTTCTAAATTAAGAACTGCTTGTCTTAATTCTTCTCTTTCCTCTTTTGTTATTTTAACTTTTAGTTCTTTTAAATGAGCGTCAAAAAAATTAAAATAACGATTTACCGTTTCTTCCCAAGTTTCTCTACGACCTTCTTCCTCAAGCCAACGTGAGTAGCGAGAAAGATGAATAAAGTCTTGATATAGAGTTGGTAAGTTTTTCATATGGTAAATCTCCTATAGTTAATAGTATAATGCAAACTGCTTGTTTGTCAATCGTTTAGTACGTTATTTAGTCTTTTAAAAAGAGCCACCGTCAATTGAATCAATTGTACTAATTCCAGAAGCGGTTACTGATATTTTATTACCTCTACCAGTTTTAGTTACAGTAAGCCCACTGCCAAAATCTATACTCCGTAGATTTTTTACAGTTTTTTGTCCATTTACATAAACATCTACATTTCCACCACCACTACTTTGTGCTGAAGTGTTTTGTGTTACTTGATCTGCTATTTGAGTAAGATAAACTTGTTCTATAGAAATATTTTTATCTTCTATTTTAAGTGGATAAGAGGCAGAAACTAAACCAATTTCTCCTTGTTCGCCCTTGTCTCCTTTTTCGCCCCTATCTCCCTTATCCCCTTTATCGCCTTTTGGACCAGGAATACCCTGTAAACCTATGTCTCCCTTTTCTCCTTTAGTTCCCGGTAAACCTCTATCGCCTTTTTCTCCCTTAGCACCAGTCTCGCCCTTTTCTCCTGTATCGCCCTTTTCTCCTCGTTCTCCTTTAGGGCCGCGAGAACCACGCGCACCGGATGGACCAGATGGTCCCACAGATCCTGTGGCACCGGTATCTCCTTTTTCACCTTTTTCTCCTCTTTCGCCAGGTGCGCCAGGAGTGCCCTTATCGCCAGTATCTCCCTTATCACCTCTATCGCCTTTTTCTCCCTGTAATCCATCGGGACCCCTTTCTCCGGGTTCGCCTTGTGGACCTTGTGGTCCTTGTGGTCCGGTATCGCCTTTTTCTCCTTTTTCCCCGCGATCACCAATAAATCCACGTTCACCACGGTCACCTTTATCACCTTTTTCTCCTTTTTGACCAGATGGCCCGGAGATCATAACAGGGGCTGGTGCAGGAAGTTGAGGAATACGTTCTTCCACCACTTCTGCTTTGGTGTCTACTATGATGCCTTCACTTGCAAGAACAAACAATTTATCAATTGTATTATCTTTACCGTTACTGTATTTATCATTTCCGCCAATAATTTTGAATATTTGGTTAGTACCTTCTTGCATGAAGTAATACTCGCCAATACCATTCAATTTAATAGTATACGGACGAACATCCTCTGCCAAAAACGCAAATGTTTCTGGCAATACCAATACATAAACCATATCCGCTTTCATCTCCCCCAGGTCCTTCGTTAAAAGGAATCTGTTATCTCGGAGAGTTGGTCCGGTTCCGTCCCATCTAGATAACTTGGCGTAGTTTATAGTGGGTTCTGGTGCGTTGTATGAGGAAAAGGATGGTAGCATATCTGTATTTATTTGCCAGTTAAAGCACTCCACGATACAGGATATAAGGGTTGTACGATGTCATAGATCGCTTGAGCATATTGGCGAACCTCCCATTGAGCATGGGGATCAATTCGTTGTGCATAAACTCTGGCATAAGCAGACAGAGAGCCAGTCCACCACCATTCCGTGTATGTGCCCTGCGGCAAAACAGATCTGGCTTGTTCCGGTGCAACTCCATCTGCAATCATTTTTTCATATGTCTCTAATGCATTTTTTGCAATATTAGACCAGGCTTTATTATATGAATTTACAGATTCGGAAGATTGCACAAAATCTTCGCTGCCTTGTTTTGCGCCATTTGTTGGTTTCGATCTCCATTGTGGACAATATACCTCTGGTGTGTCTGAAACATACCTACGGGAAACCTCATTTTCAACAAATCCAACCTTGTGTTTAAAAAGTTGAGTTCGAATAAAAATTGGGGCTTTAATTCGTAATGTAATTTGTGGATGTGCAAATGGTGTCCAGTGCTTGTGTTTTGCCAAGTAATTGATTAGTTTAGCATCTTTTTCGCTAAATGCTTCGCTTTCTTTATTGAAAGAAACTCTTGCCGCATTTACTACGGTGAGGTCATCTCCCATGTGCATAACATATTGTACAAATCCATGATCAAGTAGGTTTATCTTTTTGTTGTTCATCGTCATCACCAAAATTAAATTCCACGCCATCTACTTCAACATAATCAAGAGCATAGTCCCTGGCGCGTTTCCACATTTCTGGATCTACTGCTTTGATATACTCTGCAAACTTGATACCAAACTCAGCAACTGCTTCTGTGCTAAGTATCCATGCTTGCTGTTCTTCTGTTAAATTTTCGAATTCTACTTCGATTTCGTCCAAGTCGATAATTTCTTCATTTTCTTCCTCGGACCCTCCATCTGAGTAACTTGGGAATGATGGAGTTTCTTCCTGATCATCTGATTCAATTTCGTCTTCATCATAATATTCATCTTCCTCGTAATCGTCTTCGTAGTTTGACATTTAAACCTTCTTCCATTGAGAGAATCTAAGTCGTGCTTCTGGTCCAGAGTAAAGATTAGCATCAATTATTTTTTTTATTTCATTCGGAGTTCTGCCCCGAAGAATCATATCATTTACATCTTTACCAGTAACACTATTAGGCCATATGCAAACTGTCTTATTTGTATTTATCAATTTGAAATATTGCTGTACAACGTGTTTGTTTCTTGGTTCGTTGTCCAATACATAAACAAGTTTGCTTTTCCCAAACAACCGAGTATCAATTTCATGGTTCATACCCAATATTGCTATTGAGTTTGGAATAAACAATGAATCAATCGGTCCTTCCATCACATACACAATAGAATCAAAATCTACTCTGTCAACACCAAAACAAAGTTTTACATCTTCATCAAATTTAATGGTAACATATCGAATAGTATTATCATCTAATGCTCTACCTTGAAACCCAATCAATTCTTCTTTTTCATTTAGTATAGGAATAATAAGTCTGGGTTCATCTCCGACTTCTTTGTTGACAAACTTACCAACAAAATCCGAAAAACATTCTGTGTAGTACAGATCATCCCAGTATTCTATTGGTATCTTTCTGCTAGTCACATATTGTTTACAAATATGAGTCTCATCTAGACTTGCAACTGTAGGAAGTCCAATTTTATCAAATTTTGGTGTTTCCATTTTGATCTTTGGTTTTTCATAATTAGAGTGTCCATTTTCACCATTTCTCCACCTCTCTAAAGAGTATTGTTTGCAGAGAGCCGGTGAAACTGTTTCCAAAAATCTAAAAATATTAGTGGATGCACCACAGTTGTGACATCTGTAGAACATATCATTATTTTTTGAGAAAAAGTACCCTCTTGCTTTTGTTTTGTTCTTTTGTGAATCACCACAAATTGGACAACGACAATTAGCAAGCGTATCGCTCTTCCACTTGAACATCTCAAGCATGGGGGATACTAGATTAATGTACTTTTTGTCTACTATTAATGACATTATTCAGAAAGATTAAAGGTTCTAATTGCCCATTCCTTCCACTCTGGTAGATCTTCATCGCGTATCACCGGCAAAGCGGCAAGACGCTCTTCTAAGGTGCGAGTATCATTTTCTCCGATAAACTGTAATTGCTTATATTCAGGCATCATTTATTTCCTCAAATTGCCAATCTTTTGCTTTACTAGCAAAACCCTTTCGTTTGAATTTATTATTGAGAGAATCTTCTCTCGTTACAACATCATCCTCTGCACCAGCACCAACTAATCCGACTTGTGCAGATTCATCCACGGTATATAATTTCATTTTGGAGCGATTAATTCCAAGAATAAACTTACGGTTGGATGCAAGATCATTATACCGATTTTTTAATTGTTTGACCATGACTTGATTCATCTTATCTAAATCTTCTGTACGAATCATGGCAAACATGAAGTCTGCTGTTTGTGGCAAACCAAAAGATTCGGAAGTGTTTTCCAATCCTAGATCAGTGTTTGTATAACCATCCCGGTTTGTTTGTGTGGCAGTAAATATAGGAACATTTTGTTCTACAGCAAGACCACGTAATTCCTCTGCAATTCCCTTGATGTAAGTGTAGGAATTCACCATTGCTGCTTTGAACCGGCTAGAAGCACAAATGTTCAAGTAATCTACAAATATGATATCTGGAACAAACTTACGCTTCATCTTCAGTTCTTCTAGCAAGTGACGGAAATGATTTACATTAGAAGTACCAGTTGGATATTCTTTTACAATTAACTTACCACTCACTCCACGAGTAGCATTGAACAATTTTTTGGCATACATTTCCTTTGGTAGTTGTTTTAAATCATCCAAAGTAATATCCATAATATTTGCGTCTATGCGCTCTGCAATTCGTTCTTCTGCCATTTCACAAGTAATGTACAAAACATTCTTGTTTTGCATTAAACAATTAGCAGCATGATGGCACAAGAACAATGATTTACCAACACCAGTACCTGCGATCACTACATTAAGTGTTTTTTGTGGTGTGCCACGATTTGTAATTTGATTCATGTAATCCAAATCAAAAGGTATACGTTGTTCTACCGTGTGATAGAAATCATATCGCTTTTCCGCGTCCTTCAGATAATCGTGTCCAATGTTGTTATCAAAAGAAACAGCCAATGCATCCGATAGAATAGACGGAAGTGCATTGACTGTTCGCTCCTTCGACTTACCTTCAATAATGTGTACAGATTCTAGGATTGCATTAAAAATGGCTTTGTCTTTGCAAAACTTTTCGGTTTCATCTACCAACCAATTTTCATCTTGCTTAGTGCTGAAGTCAAAACCTTTTACTTTGCTATCAATATTATCAAACTCACTCTGTGTTAAATCAGAGCGTTCGGATAAACTGATCTTTAGCGCATCAACAGATGGTAAACTGTTATACTTCGTAAAGAACTCACCAATTGCCTTAAAAATGGCTTTATCGGTTCTTTCTTGGAAGTATTCTTCTTTTATGAAGGGTAGTACTCGTCTAACATATGGTTCGTTAGAGAGTAAGTTTTCTAATATTACTTTTTCTATACTCATTCATCAGACTCATTGTTGTCCTCTGAAGCAGTCTCCTCGCCGGCAGACTGCATGCCGTATTTAAACTCTGAAGCGGCTGCTTCTTCGAGTCTCTTCATTACATCATCTGTAAAGAACTTTTCTGGATTTTCTCGAATGTTCTTTTCAAATGCGGTCTTTCCATCAGGCAACTCAATACGAGTAGAAACTTTCTTGAAGATTCCGTACTTGAGTGCTAGATCTACTAATCCATAGTATCTATCTAACCCACTGTCATACTTTAGAAGAACATCTACCATTTTATTTTCTTTGGTAATTCTTCCCTTGTAGAGTTTGCAGTGTATCACATTTCCAACTACGGCACCATCACTATCCTTCTCTTTTCTCTTGGAGAGATATACAATGGTTGTGGCTGCATACTTAAGACCAGAACCACCACCCATTTCTTTTGTAGGAAACATTGAACCAACAACATCATATGTGTGATTGGTCATAACTAGCGGAACATTTGCCTTGCCCAACTTCAGAGTAAGAACTCGGAAAGTGGCTTTAATAACCTGGGCGCGAGTCATATCCTTTGTAGTCTTACCTTCGGCAGTATCTGCCATTTCTTTATTTGTAGACAACATTCCAAGAGAATCTAAAACAATCATCATTGGCTTCTTATCCTTCTCTGGTAAAGCCAAATAAGAGTCTAGAATTGTAACTGCTTGGTGACGGAACTCCTCAACCGTGTTTACAGGGAACACGGCGACTCTAGACGAGTCTACGCCGCGTTCCTTAAACATTTGACTAGTGACTGCTTGTTCTGTATCAAAGTATAATACAGCACCATCTGGACGATCTTTTAAAAATTGACTTACAATTCCCAAGGTAAAGTATGTTTTGCCTGTCGCGCTCTCCCCCGCCAGAGCCATAATTTTATTGTCAGGCATACCACCGTAAATAGAACCACTAAGCAGAGCATTAAAAGCATAGCTCCCTGTATCCACAAACCCTTTGATATCACTTCCTTCGATTCCCTGATCAACGATAGAAGCAAATTCATTTTTTGATTCCTTAATAATATTCTTTAAAAAACTCATTCTCATTCTCCTTCTAGTTGTGTTCTGGCGTATTCCAAATCGGCAATTCTACAATTTAAATCATCAATTTGGTTTAGTGTTAGTTTTTTCATATCCATTTTAATGATAAGAGTGTATTCATCAATTTTATCATTGAGACACCTACGAATAATATCCTTTGCGTCGTTTTTCATATAAATAAACTTTCTAGACTGCTTTCTTCTTTGATCTTCCAGTGAATAGTGTCTAGAATAATCTTGAGCGGTTCAACAAAACTCTTCTCAAACTGAGAAGTATAATCTATAAAACGATGTAAATCAAGTTCTTTTGGTAAAGTATTAATGAAAGAAATAACATCTTCGCCAATAGAATTGGGTTCTTTCAAGTAAACATACTTAACCTTTTCTCCATCCTTGATCAGTTCGTATTTTTTTGTTAACTTATTTGTTTTTAAATGATGATTGTACAATAAAGCGCCACGTACATGTATGGGCGTTGATTTGCGATAGATCTTCGATCCATCTGCATATTCAGTCAAACCATTGCATCCTCTGGGAAAAGCCACAACTTCTGGTGGTTGTTTGTTAAAATTATCACGAAACTCTTCGACATATTTCCGAAGATCAGTTTCGCTTCCATTCATAATAATTTCAATTGCTTTGGTCAACCCCTCACGAACAATCTGTGGAGTAGAAGAACGAGTTGTTTCAATACCCATGATCTTCATTTCAGGTTTGTCAAGAAGAACATTGTCTTCGCCCATATACACATTCAACATATAACGCTTCTTTGCAGTCCAAATTCCTTTGTTGGAAATAGATTCCCGCTTCATATGCATTTTTTGAGCATATGCGTTCATGTTCTTGGCAAGTTCGTCATACTTACTTTCAATAAATGGATCTATAATTTCTTTGCACGCTTTGTCCAAAAACTTGACGATTTTTTTGTTGTCTGCATTTGGAATGGTTTTTTGGACAAGTTTATCCAGACAGAGATACACCGAGTCTGTGTCTGCTGCTATAACAAAGTCAACATCTTTTGTACCGATTGTTTTGTTTAAGAACTTGTTCAGTTCTCGCTCAATGTATTGAATTGATAATTGACCGGAGATTGTGATTGCTTCTGCCAAGTCCAGATCGTAATAACGAAAATACTGATTACCGATAGCACCGAATGCGCTGTTCAATTGAATCTTACGAACCAACTGAAAGTTGTGATACTTCGAAATGTCGTTTTTGAGTTGCTTGATCTTGGCGGCAGGAGCATCCTTTGGAAGATGCTTTAACTCTGCTTTACATTCCAACATCTTTTTCTTGTACATCTTGCGTTCTTCATACATGGTTTCCATGAGGTTCGGGAGAAATCCCTGCTTGTCTCTGCGGAAAGTTACACCATTTGAAGCAAGACTTTCATTTCGATGCTTTACATCATTCATCAATTGAACACAATCAATGAATGTTGTAATTGATTTACCATCTTCCCGATCAAAGATGGCTTGTGGGTTCAAACTACCACGCTTACCATACGCAGTCTTGGTATCAGGTGAGATGTTGTATTGCATAATCAAGTGAGGATAAAGAGAATCTAAGTCAAAAGACACAATCCACTTATGTTCACCGACTTGAGGATCTTTGACATAAGCACCCTCAAACTTTGTATCTTTTTCTTCTACTTCTTTTTGTGGAATTACGATATTTCGTTGATTCAAATAATGATATATGATCGTATCCCAGGTTCTCACTTGAGAAAACACATCTCGTAAATTTACTTTTGCAGAATACGCCAGAGCAAGTGCGAGTTCTAGTAGGCGCAATTTTTCCTCTAGACGAAGAACAAGTTGAACATCTTTGTAATTATAGGCAACAAACTTGTCAAAGTCACCTTTATAGAATGCTTGAATGTTGTCGAATCCCTCAAACGATGCTTTACGCTCACCTAATTCAACATGAGCAATATGATCTAGTTTGTAAGACTCTCGGTTTACAAAAGTAAACTTTCTATACAAATCAAAATAATCTAAAGTGGCAATACCAACAATATCATATACCACATGCTCTTGTTGTTTTACAACAGCCACACGAGTTTTAAGTTGTCCCCACGGAGATAATCTGTTTGGTGCCTTTTCATCAAGAACATTTGCAAGACGATGAATTATATACGGAATGTCAAAAAACTGTACATTCCATCCAGTAATAATGTCAAAATCTTTGTCTTGCCAAAATTGCAAGAACTGCTCCAACATCACCTCTTCCTTTGTGTAGGAATAAACATGGTGGTTGGAATCCACAGCAGTTGCTTTACCCAAACAGAATGTATAAGTTTGATCGTGCAAACGAATCGTGATTACATTGATTCGTTGATCTGCTTGTTCAATGTTTGGGAATCCGTTTTCACATTCTGTTTCAATATCCAAATATGCGACACGAAGTTGATTATAGTCATAAGTAACTTCGCCGGAATACTCTTCTCCGATGAATTGATAAACGAAATCGTTGTTTCCGTAAATTTCAAATCCTGATACGTCTTTGTAGTCGTCAATGAACTTTCGAGTTTCATCAATGCTTCCAGGCTTAAAAGGTTCAACATACTTTCCCTCTAGTGTTGTCCATTCCGTTTTCTTATTTACTGCAGGCACAAATACCGTTGGTTGGAATGGTTCTGCGCGATGAATACGTTTGGAACCATCATAACCACGGTACAAGATTCGGTTTCCCCGAATTGCAACATAAGTATAAAATTTGGACATTATTTAATTAGTTCAATTCTGATTGGGTTTTTCGGATCTTCTACCAAAAACATTTGTTTAGACTCTTCATTACTAACTTGCTTTTGGTGCATGTAACAATAAAACAATATTGAATAGTTAATCATATCCAATATTGTATCAGTTAATTTTTCATCCGAAACAGCAAACTTTCCAGATTCAGTGAAAGAGGATAATCGGCTCATTTTATCTACCATTCTCACTAACATTCCCTTTTCCGTAGTAGTAATTCCCATTGCCTCAGTTCTAGTAAAATTGGCAAATGGTTCAATACCCTGATTGCCGGCATAATCATGATTTTTCTTTTTCATTAATTCTAACGCTTCTTTGCATAGAAGTTCATGATGCTTAAGTAATTCATCTCTAGTCATTTTGTACATAATATACTCCTAATTATTCCTTTGGTTTAAACATATTTAAAAATGGGCAAGAATTTATTTTAATTTGGTGTTCTTCAAATTTTTCACCATTTTTATATTCGCCTCTAAAATATGTTTTTTCCCATAATTTTTTACGAGTGTCTTGATTTATGGTTTGATCTTTTATTTGTTTATTTATTTCATTTCTAGAAGTTGCCCACTCCATGTACTCTTGGTTAATTTCTTTGTGATTTTTAATACTATCTTTTTGTGCTTTAAATTTTTCAATATATCCTCTTGGATATGGGAAAAATTGACATATAGTGTCGCCTGGATAAAAAGCTATAGGAGTATTTGTTGTAGTAATTTTCCAATTCATGGTAAAAGTAAATGGTAACCAATCGGTTTCTACTAATCCACTTAAAGGTGTTATGCCATTTTTAGGTTCGTTTATTGGTCCCGTAATAAAAAGATTATGTCCTTTACTTGTTTTAAACAACCAAGGAATAGAAAATGTCAAAATTCCAGAACCAAAGTGAGATAAAACAGATCCAGATAGACGCTTGCTTTCGGATGGAAATTTGAGTGTAACATCATTTAATCCCATACCACCATTCCAAAAAACCATAAATGCTGATTTTATTTTTATTTGCCAACCCAAACTATTTGCTGCTAACAATGGAAGACATCTATAAGCAAATTTATTTGTAGTTTCGTCCATCCATACTCGTTTTGTATCACTTTCTCCTTGAACTAGTTCAAAAAAAATTTCATCATCGTTATGAAATTGATATGCTTTTATAATTGGTTCTTTATCATTCTCATAATCAAATTGTTTTTCTTCACTCATGCGTGTATTCCTGTTGATCCAAAGCCACCTACACGGTCGGTTTTTTGTCTTGGAGCAGTATAACACTCATTTATAGTGTAGTCAAGTGATTTTACTAGTTCTCCTTGAGCAATACGATCACCGTGATTAATTATAAAATCAACATTAGATGTATTGTGTAATATAATTTTCAATTCATCTGTATAATCTGAATCAATTATTCCTTCAGCATTTAATAAAGTAATTCCTTTTTTATATGCCAATCCAGATCGGGGATGCACACGAACAGAATAACCTTCAGGAATATCTAAAATAATTCCTGTTGGAATTGCTGCTGAAAGTTTGGCAGGAACAAAGTGTTCTCCATATGCAGAAATATCAAAACAAGCAGATTGTTGTGTGGCAAATCTAGGAAGAACGGCGTTTTCACTAATACGATAAATCTTAAGCATAATATAAATCTTTCTTCAATTATTCTTGTGGAACTTCTTGCTCAATGAAACGTGGAGTTCCATTTGCTTCATATAAAGCACCAATACTGCACCACTCACCGTCTTCCAATTGCACTATGGTTTTACCGACAAAGATTTCACCTTGGCCATCCCAAATTACAACATTTTCTACTAAATTATTTACATTGATTAATGCCCATCTCATAATGATCTCCTTAATTATTTGTAACAAAAAATTGCAACATAACCATTACCACCTGTGCCACCAGCACCCGAATTAAATCCTGCTTGTCCAGCCCCTCCTCCGCCTCCTCCGCCTCCGCGCCAACCATTACCACCATTTGTTGCTGCTTGGGTTGAACCATAACCTCCTCCTGCTCCTCCAACACCACCATGATAGGGAAATACTTCAATTCCTGTACTGGAATTATTGGTTTGTGCGGCGTTGCCCGGTACAGCAGTGACTAAAATTTGTTCATTGCTCCAATTTGGATTGACAACAACAGGAACAGAATATGAAATAAGCGCAAGATCACTATTTGGGGCATTTATATTTCCACCTTCAACAAACACCCCGAGAGTTTGGACCCACCCACCACCGGCGGCTCCACCTTTAGAAAAATATGATACTACGGTATTAAATGTTGGTCCAGTGGTTGTATTAAACGCATTACCACTCACTGTTCCCGCAGAAGTAACAAGACCATTAAAATATGGTAGGCGGCCGGTGCCTCCTGAAGCTATACTGGTTGTTCCTGCGCCGCCGCCCCCGCCACCCGGAGAATATAATAAAATACCAGAAAACCCAGTTGGAGTAATTGTAGTTGCACCCCCTACTCCTCCACTAAGACCACTCAAATTATCCGTCGTACGGGCAGCAGCTCCTCCACCCCCGGCACCTATGACAATATCTAAAGTGGAACCATATATTTGTTCTCTTAAAAACATATGTTTAATAAAACAACCACTGCCACCACCGCCTCCACCGGCATTGTTAGAAGTTAGTGGAGTGGTCCCTCTTCTTCCAGAACCACCACCGCCACCGGCACCAATTGCGTGTACTATTATTAGTTTTGTGCCTTCTGGTATACGATAGGTCCCACTAACATCAAATTCCTTGATGTCTAATAAATTGGGATCGTTAATATTTGGGAAACCGTAAAAACCTTGATTCATGTTTTATCCATATGCTATTAGAACACAATAACCATCTCCACCGGCGCCGCTGGCGCCACCATTAAATCCGTTCAGTGCCCCACCTCCCCCACCACCGCCGCCTCCCCTAAAACCATTTTGTCCGGGCCCTCCATTTGAAGAAGCCCCACCGCCTCCACCGACACCACCCAATCCCGGAGAATATTGGCCTGCTATAGTATAACCAAACGACGAATCGCCGGGAGTGCCAGTATTTGGTTGTCCGGGTTGTCTAACATTGCTTCCGCTTGTATATCTTGGACTATATTGTGCTGTAAAGGCCCCACCGGCTGTTGGTGCTCCACCGAAGGAAGCCGTATTTGACGAATTTAATCCACCACCACCACACCCACCATTTGATTGCCAATTCCACAATCCATTATTGCCGTTAGGTAATGACGTACCACCTGGCCCTTGTGGATAATTAACAGAATTACCAGTTCCACCAACACCACCAGTAGCAGTTAATAAACCAAATCTCCAACTTGAAAGTCCTGTAGGTGCGGTTTGTAATCCGCTAGTCCCTGCTGTGCCGCCTTCCCCCCCTCTGACTCTTAAAATTGGATTTGGTTTACCATTTATTAATATGCCAGATTGCCCGCCGAAATTACCAGCAGTTCCATTTGTTCCATTAGTAGTTGCCCCAGCAACAGATGCACCTCCTGCACCTATTATAACATTTAATATTGTACCGGGAGGACCAAAAAAATTAACAGGAAAAATATCAAGAATCATTGTTCCACCACAACCACCAGAACCACCAGTATTAGTACTACCAGATGGATGTCTTGCTCCGCTTCCACCACTACCACCGCCGCCAATTAATAAAACATATATGTTTTTAGCAAAACTAGGAATAACAAAAGATCCACTAATATCAAATTCTTGCACCTTAATATTTGTGGTGTCTCTTAAATTACCTGGAAATGCAAAAAAACCTTGATTCATTTTTTATCCTAAAGCAACTATTACGCAATAACCATTTCCACCCGCACCGCCGGTGCCTGCATTAACACCATTTCTAACTCCACCGCCACCTCCACCACCACCACCTCTCCAGCCGTCTGAACCATTACCAGCGTTAACAGCCAAACAACCACCAGAACCAGTACCACCCATACCGGGTGTATATGGTCCTGCAATACTTATGTTTTGCGTAGCAACATTTAAAGATGATTCTGCTGGACCTCCAGCCTTTATCGTAGATCCCCGAACATATAGAGGATTATTTATTGCTGCTAAGGTTGTGCTACTTGTTTGAACTATTGGACCACCGGCAAACGCACTGGTTCCATTTGTTCCGCCGCCACCAGTTCCACCTGTATTAGTATACATTTGTATGGTTAGAGTATCGCCGGGAAGCCCAGAACTTCCTCTTCCGGCTGTTCCAGTAGTTAAATATGTTGTAGCTGCTGGCATTCCAAACATCAATATTTGCTGTCCTGTTGGAGCACCAACATTTGTGTTATTGCCGGCACCACCACCGCCACCCGGAGAAGAATACATCATAAAACCATTATTTCCTGTTCTTGTTACCGTTGACGCACCACCAGCAGTTCCCGCAGTTCCATTTGTTCCGTTGGTTGTAGAGCCGGCGCCACCTGGACCACCGGCACCTATTGTTATTGTCAACGTTATGTCGGCAGAACCCGGAGTAAATCCTGCGTTGCCGTTGGCATTACTATCCAAACTAAATCCCATAGCATCTACAAAATAATATGCCATGTTTATGTTTCCACCCGTACCACCAGAACCACCAGATGCAGCAGTACCCGATGCATATCTTGCTCCCCCTCCCCCTCCACCACCAGCACCAATCAACATGATCCAAAGACGCTTTGCGCCTTTTGGTATCACATAGGTTCCACTTGAGTCAAATTCTGTAACTGATATTACGGAAGAACCATAATTTGATGATGGAAATCCATAAAAACCATTATTCATAGAAGACCAGATTCAACAATAATATTAAAAGTTTCAGTGTTGTTGGTGGTTGCGTAAATCTTGTTTGCAGTTCCACCCGGTAAAATTAATCCTACAAGTTCAGCAACTTCTGTGCGCCATGCTGCAACAGATGTGCTTGGTGTAACGGCTGGAACAATCTTTTCACAAATAAGACGATCTGTTGTACCACTGTCTAGTGATAGAAAAAATCTAATTACTCCGGCCGTAGTAGTCGCAGTTGACTGAATCGTAACTCTCATGATTCTTTTGCCCACTCCGTTACCCGCAGCAGTGTTCGGACCAGCAGTAATTTCGACTACGTTGGTTGGTGCGGTTCTTGATGTATCTGCTGTTGTTACTTGTGCATATTCTAAAATTGGTTGTGCTGTGTATTGTGCATTTGTTGCCATAATTATTTCTCCGTCTTATCTATTATACTATACCCATGTTAAAAAGCAAGTAGTCTGGGGTTTTTGTTACCTGTTCCGAACCATCATAAAATTTTATTCTAGAATTTAATGACGCCATGTAAATTTGATCCGCAGTAACTGTAAAAATTCCTGTATTGTCATTTAATTCGATTGAATAACCGTTGCTGTTTCCTACTACATCTCCCGCTATGAACACCGGAGTATCGCAATAAATATAACCCACGGTGTAATCGTAAGCGGCAAACCCAAATATTTTAACTTCACCGCCACCATCTTGATTATCAATTGTTAAAGTAACAGGAGAAAGAACCGGATCGTCTGCGTATACTGCTATACCCTTTGTTCCACCTTTGCCAGTTCCCATAAAAATATAATCTGAACTTGCGGCTGAAGAAAAAATGGCAAACTCTGTTCCAAACTGATAGATAGATCCTCGTGCTTCTATGTAAGAAGTGCCCAAAAGAGAACCAATGTATATATTAGTGTTAGACGATCCGGCGCCACCAGTTCCAATATTAATTGTTTTAGTTGTAGATGCTGCAACTGCACCTGTAGAAATATTTGTAGTAGATGCTGCGGTGCTTGTATATCCAAGTGTTAATGAAGTAGACCCACCAAACGCAGTAAATGTAGCACCAGAATTTATACTTGTAGTAAATGTAGGTGATGTTCCAAATACCAATGAACCAGAACCAGTTTCGTCTGATATTACTCCTGCCAACTCCGACGAGGTTGTTGCAGCAAAAACACTTAGTTTATTTGCCGTAAGTGCCACTGTACCAGTTGCGTCTGGAAGAGTTATTGTTTTATTTGTTGATGCTGTGGCTCCAACCAAAGCAATGTAGTTTGCATATGCGCCGTAAAATCTCAATGCTACATGTGTTTGTACTTCACCAGGACTATCATCCGTTTTGCTGTAAAGTGCAACATCTCCTCCTTCAATTTGTATTAAACCAGTAGCATCATAATTATTTTGCATACTTATTTGTGGTTTTGTTCCCGAGAAAAGCGGACCTACAATATTCCCAGGCGTGAACGATAATGTTCCGTTTGCACTGTCAATTGTGGCGCTAGTATTTCCTATTCTGAAGGTAGGTGTTCGCACAACTGTAGTTCCGCTTGTTGCTCCAATTGTAAGAGAAGTTGCAGCACCAAACGCATTTACTGTCGTAGCAGTAGTATTGAAAACACTAAATGTGGTGCTTCCAGTTGTTATACTAGTTGTAAAGACAGGTGATGTACCAAATACTAATGCACCAGAACCAGTTTCGTCTGTTATTGCGGCAGCCAAATTTGCGCTTGATGGTGTTCCCAACCAAGTTGCAATACCGGAACCAAATGAAGTTATTCCAGTACCACCGGATGCTACTGGTAATGTTCCAGTGGTTAAAGCAGATGTACTGGTTGCATAAACTGCTCCGTTTGTTGTAAAACTAGTAAGACCAGTTCCACCTTTATTGGTTGCTATCGTTGAAGCATTCCATGTTCCTGTTGCCACAGTACCCAGAGTAACAATACTGGTTTGTCCAGCATATGTATTTTTAATTGCAAATTGTGAACCGCTTTTTGTAAGCGTTACCTCATCTGCGGTATACGTTCCTGCACCAGAAAACTGTTCCCACAATATAGAATCAGTGTCAAGAGTTGTTACTATTTCTGTTTGTATCCAACCCGTATTGTTATACGAAGTGCCTTCAGTCACAAAGCAGAAATCGCCGCCGGCCCACTCTGCTGCTGTATCACCATCAGAGGTTCTTCTTAATTCTCTTGCTCCATAAACATAATAAGTACCATTTTTTGAAGCACCAAGTCCACCTACATCACCTTCATTTTTAACCAATATTTTGCTTGCAGATGCTTCAGTTGTATTTGCTGTGAGAACAACACCATCGGTAAATCCACCGGCATCATTTGCAGCAGTGCCACCCGTCCAAGTAATTGCACCGCCGGCATAACTAACTGTTGCGCCAGTTAAAGTTGCCAGTTTTGCTGTAGTTGCTGCTTTTGCTGTAGAATGGACATGTAAGCCTTGTGCAACCGAGTCAACATAAGACTTTGTTGCAATAATAGAAGTATCTACTGCTGCTGTTACTGCCGTAGATCCATTATAAGACGTACCAGTTAGTCCTGAACCTAAAGTAAGAGCATTTGTTGCTGTTGCTGTTACAGTTGCAGATCCACCGAGAGAAATTGATGAACCATTTACAGTTATTGCTGAATTCAATAATTTATCATTTGCTATTGAACCAGCCAACATTGTGTTGGTGACGGTTCCAGTGTCTCCGGTTGTTATTACGGTTCCACTAATATTTGGCAGAGTGATTGTTCTGTCTGCTGTAGGATCTGTAACTGCCAACGTGGTTTCATAGTCGTCGGCAGTTGCACCTTCAAAAATTATTGAACCATTTACTGTAATTTGATTTGGCACATCATTGCTTCTACCAGGTCCAAATACTACTATTTCTCCGTTGTTTCCTACATCGAGCACTTTGCCTATGTTTTGCACCAAAACACTTGAAGAAGTGGGTCTTACGTTGGTTAATCCGCCACCTGAAGCAACGTATAAAGTTTGATTTACAGAGTATGTGGATGTGTTTATATTTCTTAAAACACCAAGAACTGTAGCATGACCATTATTATTATGTGCGATTGTAGTTTCAACTATACCCACTGCTGGCATTTTTGCTGAATCTGCTGCGTCTGCTGGTGCTATTAACACTCTTCCACCCGAATAACCAACAGCATATACAGGAGTACCGCCAGTTATTGGGCTTCCAGTAGTGTTTCTAACTTCAAGTTGTACTGCACCCAAGAAACTTGCTTTTACATGTCCCGCGTCTACTGTTAATTGATTTGCCGCAGAATCGTAAATAAAAGCAGAAGTTGCACCCAGGGCACCGTTATTGTTGTAAACTACTTGTGTGTTTGAACCTGGAACCAAACCAACAGTACCGGATAAATTTGGCAAGGTAATTGTTCTGTCTGCTGTTGGATCTACTAATGTTAATGTAGTTTCGTAATCATTAGCAGTCGCTCCTTCAAATACTATACTTACTGGATCGAAGGTAAGATTATCTGCAGATTTTGTACTTAAATATAAATTGCCGCCGGCTATTGTTACCAATCCATCGCCTTCTCCTACCGCATCAATTGTTATTGTTGGCATTGTACCAGAAGGTAAACCAGCAATTAAGTTTGTTCCTAATAACAATGTTCCATTATAACTCGAAACAGTTCCACCACTTGTATCTCCAACTCTGAGTGCTGAATTTCGTATTCTTGCAGTTCCAGAAGTTGCTCCAATTGTTAATGTGCTAGCTGCACCGAAGGCGTTTAAAGTTGTTGCAGTTGTATTCAGTAAGTCAAAAGAGGAACTGTTAGTCGTCAGACTTGTTGTTATTTGTGGTGATGTGCCAAATACTAGTGCACCAGAACCCGTTTCATCTGTAACTGCTGATGCTAAGTTTGCACTAGAAGGTGTTGCTAAAAATGTTGCAACACCAGTACCAAGACCACTTATTCCAGTCGATACTGGTAAAGATGTACAATTTGAAAGATTACCAGATGTCGGTGTTCCAAGAATAGGAGTAACTAAGGTTGGAGTGTTTGCAAATACAAGCGCCCCCGATCCAGTTTCGTCTGATATTACTCCTGCTAATTCAGAGGAAGTGGTAGCGGCAAACGCACTGAGTTTATTAGAAGTATATGCAACAGTTCCACCACTACCAAATGCAACAGAAGACGAATCTGTTCCAGTAAATGTCAAAGTATTGCTTACTGTAAATACTTTATTGTTAGCAATTGTTAAAGTTGCTGCTGTGGCTGGTGCTGTTATGGTAACATTATTAATTGGTCCAGAGTCAACACTATCTGCAACAATTGCTTTAGTCCAATTTAAAGTATAAACACCATTGTTTGCACTTGTCAGTGTTAATATACTCCCCGTTGTATTTGTTCCTTCTGGAAAAACATAAGGTTTTCCAGATGTGTCTGTTACAGAAGCAGGAGCAACAAATGCAATATAATTTGTTCCATTTGTTGATTTTTCGTATAATTTAATTCCAGACCGATCTTTAAACTCTAAAAATGAAGCAGTGTGGTTTGGACTGCCGTACGTATAAGATTCTTCGAATGTTAAATTGCTAGATGCTCCAAAGGCACCGGCATTATTAAATTGTATTTCTGTGTCATTTCCGCCTGGTGTGCCTGTTCCGCCAACTGCATTACCATCAACTATTAATGCATTTCCATCTGTAGAATTGTCACCAATGTAAATCTTTTTGTCTGGGATATTGATTGCCAATTCACCAAGTTCCAGATTTTCCGGAGTGTTACCTGGAGTTAATGATCTTTTAATTTTAATTTTTACATCGGACATTAAAAATTACCACCATCTAATTTTGCGTAATAAATGTTACTAACTTTTAAACTATCCAAGCGACCTTTAGAATTTAATGATAATAATGAATTTGGTTTCGAAACACCAAGTGGGGTTTGTAATAAACCTTGTATAGTTTCTAAAGTTGGTGTTGCTACTGGTGGCGAATGCGTTGGTGGATTATATTTTTCCGCCGTTGGTCTTCTGCCAGTTGTATCAAAAATGTATATGTCTCTTGGATTTATTGGCATTATGGTACTAAAACTGTTGTTGTTTTGACTACATATTTTTTTATTACAATTCTATTTATCGTGCCTCTTTTATGATTTACTTTATTTCTTTGTGTCTCTGTTATTATTAGTTTATTCATGCTGCCTCCACTACAAATTTACCCTTTAATAACATAGTTTCAACTCCATTTAAACGTCTTACTAAAGTATAAAAATAATTAGTAGGTTGCATTTGATCCATTGTCTCTGCACTAATATTTAACGTGGCTATTCCACTAGAAACAGATATTGTTCCATAACCGGATTCAGAAGTAGGAAATGGCAATATACCCTCTACAACCGTATTGTCAGAATGAATTTCAAAAAATGTATCATAGGGTAACACGGACTTTTTAACATAAAAAGACAACACACCTTGTCCTAAATTGATTTGCGTGTCATCGTTTTGTGTATATTCAAATTCTACACTATAGTCCACACCAAATTCTGCATGAAGATCGTATATACCTGCATCCATTATTTCTTACCTTTTCCTATGTGATATTTTGGACAGAGTTCCCATTCATTTTTTTCTTTATGTGGAATAATTTTTATTTGATTAATTGGTGTAAGAATACTATTTACTTTATCCTTATCGACAACTGTAAGCAAATTCCACTCTTCTAATAATTTAGCAATTGTATTTCTTCTTCCTAAATCAGTTTCATCCATATTTGAAGACAACCCATCCAGCAAGAATAACTCTTTAAAATGAACTATGTAATATTTGCCCCGTTTATGCAAAATATGACAAGATTGGTATAACTTTTTTTCTTTCTTAGAAGACACGCCAATTCTAGTCAATGTTTCTTTAATTTTTAAAAAAGACTCGGAATCTTTTAATTCCACTTCTAGCAATTCTATCAATTCAATACTTTTCTTTTCCATAATAACCATCCATATTAGTAAAAACTCTCCTAATATGTATAATTATTACTTTCTAGTCCCGCCAGTAAGCGTTTTAATGTATTGTATTTGTTCCTTCGTTAGTATTGGCAAAACCTCTAATGCTTTCTTTGTAGAAAACCCATAGTGCTGTTTTACCAAATCCAAGTCATTATTGGTATTCTTTTTATCCCATTTTGAAAATCTGCGGCGTTTTCTAACTACCAACCTCAAATAATCATATTGTAGTTTTTTGGGTAAAAAGTGTTTACAATTCATTTCATTTGCATGAAATAATGTATCTGGAAAATAAGACAAAGATCGGTTTATGACAAAAGGAACATACTCTTTCTCCATAAACGGATCTTCTATCAAATTTTGTTTTGTGAAATTTATAGAATTAAGCCAATCGCTTAAGTTCATTTGAAATTACACTCCATCATTAATTGAACTATACAAGCGGTCATATTGATTTCCTGATCCGCAACAAATGCAGACTTATATTGATATTCTGAAATAATTAAAACCATAGACGGAATACTCTCTGGAGTCAGATGCTCGTTTAATCCGTCATAAATTTTACGAAATATCTGTGACTGATCATTATCAAGATTCGAAACAACCCACTTCCTAACCGCGGCAAAGTTCTTAGTCTTCATTGCTTCCGTCAATTCTTCAATATTGATATCACCTACTTCTTTCAGAATACCAACATCAATTCCACCAGATACAGAGTATCTTTGCAATTCGTTAATAAGTCTACGCAAGTCGGGGGAATGGCGAACAATAAGTTTAACTAAAACCTTTTCGTCGTATTTTACTTTTTCATTATCAAGAATTTGCTTAATTCTGTCTAGTACAAAAGAACCAAGTTTCATTTTGTCTTTGGGGGTGAATTTAAAATCAATACAAGTGCATCTGGAATGCAAAGGTTCGATTACTCGATTTTTAAAATTACAAGTAAGAACAAATCTACAATTGTCTGCAAATTCTTCAATAAATCCTCGCAAAGCAGGCTGTGTTGATTGAGGATTTGAATAATCAAACTCGTCTAGGATAACTGCTTTTTTGTTACCAGATAGAGAAACCGTGCTGGCAAAATTACGAATCTTAGTACGGAGAGTATCAATATTACCGTCTTCTGAACAGTTAATAATAATCCACTCCATGTCCAGCTCATTGCACAGTGCTTTGGCAACTGTTGTTTTGCCACAACCTGGTCCACCAGAAAGGAGAAGGTTCTGGAGTTCTCCAGAACCAACCATTTCCTTAAAAGTTTTCTTTAAACTATCGGGAAGAACACAATCATCAATTTTTTGTGGACGATACTTTTCAACCCAAAGGAAAGTGTCATTTATTTGCATAAATTATCCATTGTACTTCGAATCTGGTTCGAGAGCAATCCAATATGAAAGATTCAAATTTGTATGAGTAAACTTACTAACAATCTTCTCAGTGATTTCTACATTATAATCACCATTAATTAGTTTTAGGTTTTCTACTTTGAAGTAGAACTCGAAATCAACATCAGTTTCACCGACATCAACTGAATAACTGTTTGAAGTTGCATCGTTCTTATCTAGAGCAACTAATTCAATTCTACCATCATTAGAGCGAACTGCAATGTCTGGAAGTTGTAGAACGGATGCGGCTTTTTGAAGTTCTGTGAAGTTCTTTTGGGTCAACTTAAAACTAACAACAGAAGATGGCATTTGAATCTTCTTGGTTGGTGTAGTCAACAGTTTTGGTTCGCAGTAAAAATACTTGACAGAAGAACCATTTGAGCCAGAAATAGTTACATACTTATCATGAAATTCAAACTCAGGATCTTCAAAAAGACTAATAGTACCAAGAAACTTATTAAGATCCCACACACCAAATTGTACATCAAAAGTTTCTTCTACAGTTGCTTCAGCAAGAACATTCTTGACTGGTGAAATTGTAGTAATATTACTACCCGGATTTACTAAAATATTTGAATTAATAGAAGCAAAGTTCTTTAAAATTTCCAGAGTCTTTTTTGATAATTTAATTGTAGTCGCGGTATTCATTGTGTTTTTTCACTTTCTGTATTTTCTTGATTTGTTTGTTTACCCATAATGGCTTCTATATCAGAAATTTGTAAAATGTATGGCACACTTAATCTTTCTTCTATTTTAATTTTTCTACCATTTCTGGTTTCTTCCGGTTCATCCAAAGAAGGTTTGTATGGTTGAAATCCAGGCATGTTCAAAGGACACCAAACTGTAGGATAATCTAGTTTAGCATAATTTTCTTTTCCATCAATAATTAAATCGACAAGTTGTGTTCCTTTTTTATCCCCGCAACCACATGCTCCGCAGAAAAAAGAATTTTCAAATTTTTCACTCGGTTTTCTTTGAGAGCATGGCTTTAAATCACCATCACCATTACAACTTAATTGCCTTATTTGCTTTAACTCTATAGACGCTTTTTTATTTTGGATACCTCTAGATGCTATAGATTTTGCAAATGATTGTGCTTTTTGTAAAATGTTTTTTTGTTCAATTGATAATTTTTCTAAATCATTTGGTTCCATAATAATCACTCCACTCAAAAATCTTGAATGTCATTCATTAAGTTTTTTAATCCCTTATCCACGAAGTAATTAAAAATTTTACTCCGATCTGCAATAACAGGTCTGTTGTATTCTGCTAAAATTGCCTGTTCGTATTCATTAGGTATATATGATAGATCTACTAACATTTGATTACGATTCCAATTAGATTCATATTCATCTGGAATTTTACCATTAGAAGACCATGTGTCGAGTTTCTTTGCTGAAAGAGGTCTTTGACGCTTACCATCTACAGCAAATACATCATCCTCTGAAAGAACATTTGGAATTCCATCACCAGAATCTCCCCGAACAATATGTTCAAAAAGAAACTTATCTGGTGCATCACAAGTAATAAATCCCTTTTGATTAGGACTGTATTGAGTAATATTTGGATACCGCATTAATTGTTTAAAATCTTTGTCGCCAGAAACAATTAAAATCTTTTCTGTGCTATGATAGTGCTTGCAGAGAGTGGCAATAATGTCATCTGCTTCACACCGCTCAATACGCATGGTTTTATATGGCATATTTTCAGCAACTTCATTTCGAATCATTGTTAGTGTTTCGAAAATTTGCTTCCAATATACTTCATCTTTGGCTTGTGCCTTCTTGCGATTATATTTGTAATAAGGAAAGATTTCTTTGCGCCAATAGTTACCGGCGTCCTGGCAAATAACTAGTTCGCCATATTCTTCGTGGAACCTATTGCGGTAATAACGATAGGTATTTAGAGTGATATGACGAATCATTTCTTCGTTTACTTCCTCTGGACCCTTGTATTGGGAAAAAATAGACGAAAGAATGATTTGTGTGTTGTCGATAAGGATCATTTGATTACCTGTATGATTACGGTATTTTCGTTAAATCTACCGTTTGGTTTCGTTTCTTTAGTCTTAACTGTTTCCCATCCATTATTAATGGCTCTTACACCACCAATCATGCGGGGAAGAACACTCTTTGGATCACGAAGTTTCTTTGTTTTAGATGCTGCTTCGTCATAGCCCAATAAAGTGGTTCCTTTGATTGTAAAACCGTCAACCAAAGGAGATGATTCGTACATGGTAAGTGTACGATATTTTGAGTTAAATGCAACCAATTTCTTTGCACCAATTATTTCTTTTGGATCAACTGATGTAATGCCAAACTCGGTACATTCTTTTTGATATTTTAATTTTGCGACAAGTTGTTCTGGCTTCTTTTTCTTTTTCTTTCGTGGTTTACGAATAGATTTAGCAAATTGTGCTTGTGCCTCAAAATGAACAACCATCTCTTGATGATATTCAAGGTATTTCTTTAATTTGGGTTTTGAAAGCCAAGAATATGCTTGCTTAAGATCACTGTCATCGCCATCTATTGCTTCTTGCAGTTCTTTGATGCGCGGCTTAAAATAGTCCGCAATCATTTGAGCCTGAACAGATTTGATTTCTTTTTTCTTAATCCATGTTGGAATATCAAAATCAAATTTTTCAGCTTTTGGTTTTGTTAAATATTCTGTCAATTCATCAACTTTTGTTTCTAATTCACCAATATATTCAGAAACCTGATCCTGTATTCTTTCCTGAATAGAAACTTTTGGTCGTTCAATTACGGCCGGCAAAATTTTGGCAGCCGTACCATCTGCAATCAAATTATTAATGTGATTATCTACTAGTTTCTTTTTAATATCTGGAAGATTTACACCATTATTTGAAACACGACAATAACCACCAGTGCATCTAAAATCAAAACTAACCGTAGACGCATTGGCTATTGCTTCTTGATCTGCTTTTGAATATTTGTTCTTTTTTACATAATCTAAAGTGGCTTTACGGTAATCGCGTTCAGTCCAATTATAATTATACCAATTAAGTGCTTTCTGGATTTGCCAAATAAGTTCACTTTCATCGGTAATATTCATTGCTGCAATATTTGGTTCTCCACCAAGCAGCACTGATTCTACTGTGTCGCCTTTACCAATAGACTTGTAGCGTTTCTTGCTCATGCGTATAGTGTATCGAGTTTTAATGCAAAGTCAAGGTTTATAAAACACGAATACAGGTTCGTATTTGTGAAATCTACCATCCACTTTACAATAATTTTTACACTTCGGTAAACCATCTTCGCCCACACGATTTTGTCCTGGCATATTTTCCAATGCCATCTTTAATGTATATTTGTATTCCATGCCCAAAGACTCAAGTATTTTTCTTGAATCTTCTTCTAGTGGTAAATAATCACCACTTACCAAAAGATCGGCAATATTCCATAAAAGATATCTGTCATTTTTTAAATACTTTACACAGGTTTCTAAAGTTGGACGGAGGAATCCATCACGCCAAGAATCATATGAAGAAAACTTTTTGTATGATTGGTTCTCATCTTCCGAATATGCTTCTCTATTAAAATATGGAGGAGAGGTAAATACTAAATCTAGTTTGCCTTCGTATTGCTGGAAGTCTTTAAGCCCAGCAATAGTCTCAGAACCAGAAGAAAACATATGGTAACTATTAGTGGATGAGAAGAAAGGATTTGCTCTATATGTTTTTGTATTATAAAAATCCGCAATAGCATGATATTTAGAAGGATAACCGTCGCATTGCCAATTTTCTGGATTAGGATCAGTTCCAACATAGTGAATATTCCTATCATCTCTTACAGACATTGCTCCCAAAATTCTTCCACCCCATCCACTCGAAGGATCGTAAATAACAATACGATCTTGATCCTTACAGTGTTCGGTAAATCTTTCATACAAATACTTTGCAGTCATTGGTGGAAAGTTTACTGCTGGTTGAATATAACCAATGCGGAAAGACGCAAATCCTGCAGGGAAAACTCTTTCCCCTTTCTTGTATAGACGAATAGCATATAATTTGTCATCTGGTAAATTTTCATGATCAAAAGTGGAATAATGCCTATACGACATCTTTGGCTTCCATTTTTCAAACTGCTCTTTTGTCAGTTGAAGAATTTTGGACTGCTCTAATTGAAAGTAACTAGTATTGGCGCCCTCCCGCAATTCCACTTGTTCAAGCAAAAAATCATAACCTGTAAATACCGAAGGGTTATTAAAAAACGCTTCCATCCATTCTTCACCACTACCCACATCTATCACGGAATACTTCTTATCGTGCTTTATAGTGGACAGGGCGTGCTTGTAGAACGAATCTCTACGAAGATGCCGCATAGTACCCCTAATCATTCTGGGAAGATACTTATCATCCGCGAACATATCATATATGGAATGTCCAGTATCATTGGCGGAATAATTAATTCTGGTTTTAAACATATTAGAAAACCACTGATCTACTTCTACGCCAATTCTAGATTTGTTTATAATAACATCGTCTGGGATGCTCGACAGTTCATCAGAGTGTGTAAATTCGTGAACTGGATATTGACCCAATTGATTAAATTGATCTATGATATCGTTTTCGTCTTTTCCTGTACGTGGAGGACAGCCGTGTGTGTCCCAGGAATCCAAGATTGCTTTACGCATCTGGATTACCCACTTTTCAAACTCTTTGTGATTCATGGCAAGCAAATCTTCAAATGGAACATTTACTTTTAGATTATTGATTACGTGGTCATTACGCTCATAAAAGGGTTTCTTTCCCACTTGTAGATTACTCCCGGTAATTGTCCGCCCATCCATGATATTTGACCCACTTCCTGAAACTGGTGCTTCAGATAAAACTTTCTTGCTCTTTCGTTGTTTTCTCTCACTGATAGCCATACATCTGTTCCTGTATACTGTAAAAATTGTTTTAGTACCTCGGAAGCACTTCCATTTCCTTGCGTTCCTGCCGCAATTTGATGCAGCATTGTATGTCCCTTTGGTACTACTAAATTGCCAAGTTTAACATCCTTTTTATATAGGCTAAACGTTATTACAACATTATCTTGGAATATCGTATTGTTTGCAACTATTTTCCTAGTAACATAATCTTGGCGTATATGTGGAAAATATTCTTTGTGCTGCTTGAATATCTCCATTACCTCTTTTAAATTGTCTATGGTAGCCAGTTTCATGCTATTTTGCTAAAATTATTTCGTTTTACAAACACAATATGATCTTGGAACTTATCTTGGAGGATCTCTTTAGATTTATGTGAAATTACATAAACATTTGTAGTCTTATCCATGGCTTTTAAAATGTTCAAAAATGCTTCAGTGGCAGAATCGTCCAAACTACCATCTAGTACCTCGTCAAAGATCAACAAGTTACAATTTAAAGAGTTCTTTAATTGAGCAATATATCTCCAAGCAAACAATAAAGCCAAGTCAATCTTCCGCTTCTCTCCCTCACTAAAACTATCATACGTGAAGATGTCTCTATGTCTGCTTTTGATTGTTTCTTCAAAAGATTCGCCAAGTTCAAACTGTACGAAGAAATCCATCTTTGCAAGATAGTTATTAATTACCTTGTTCATAATTGGCAAATAATGCTTTATAATTTTGCTTTTGATACCGGAGTCTTTAAGCAGTATTGCAGCAATAGAATAATATTGCAGATCTTCTGACAATTCCTGTCTCTGCTCTGTTTCTTTCTTTCCATCTTCAATAATTGATTCTAATTTAGATTCTTCTGCTGCAAAATCTACAGAATCGTCCTTGCTCATTTCCTTTTGCAATTTAGCAATGAACTGATTACAAGCAGATATAGTATTATTTTTCGCACTTATATCTTTCTCAAGAGCAAGTATCTTTCTTCCGCACTCTCGATCTCTTTCGATCTTTTCTTGTAACTTGATATACATTGCATCAAGTTCTTCTATTTTACTATTTAATTCTTTCTTGTTTTCTTCTAAAGAAGAAGTAATAGTAGTCTTATGATTTTCAGAAAGTTTTTGCTTACAAAGTGTGCATTCTGTATTTGTTTGGTAGTACTGTATTTCTTTGTTTAATTTTTCAATTTGCTTTTTGGTGTGCGAAATTTGGAAATTAATATTATCAGATTCGGTTGTATCAATTTTTTCGCATTCTTCACTTAATTTATCTACTTGAATTTGTACATCTTTAATTTGAATTTGTAGAGTATTGATTGTTGTTTGATTTTGTTCAATCTCTTCTACAATCTTATCCTTAGACTCTTTGCTTTTTTCTTGCAAAACTTTAATATGGTTTTTTTGTGCCTTTGCGCGTTCCATAAGAATAGCAAGACGGTGTTCTATATCTTTAACACTATCCTTTGCAGTTGCTATTTTTGCCTTTAGCATTGTATTCATTACTGAAAATACATCAATGTCTAAAAGATATTCTACAATTGCTCTTCGCTCTGCGGCAGAAAGACGCATAAATGGAACATAGTTTGTGCTGCCAAGAATGACTACTTGACAAAACGATTTATGATTCATTTTTAAAACTTGTTCTTCAAGCATCTTTTGATAGTCTTTAGATTTGGAATCTTGGTTGACTAAATTTCCATCTCTATAAATTTCAAAAATTTTTGGTGCTAGGCCTCGAACAATTTTATATTCAACATTACCAATACTAAATTCTACCTCAACCCTGCAATCTTTTTGATTAATACTATTTGCTAGTTGTGGTATGTTAATATTACGATATGGTTTACCAAATAATACAAAAGAAATGGCATCAAGAAAGGTTGTCTTTCCTGCACCATTTTCACCACTGATAAGAGTGGATTTATTTTTTGTTAAATTTAATTCTGTAAAGTTATTTCCCGTTGAAAGGAAATTCTTCCACCGAATCTTCGTAAATGTAATCATAATTTAATGCTTATGTTTTTTCTGTCCACCAATGGTTTTTCTTCTACGCAAAGAAATACGTCTTTTTCTTAATGCACGACCTCTTTTACCTTTGGCTTTTCTTGCTGCTCTTTTTGCGCGCCGGCGCATTTTTGCCAATTCTGAACTTTTTCTTCTAACGCAGCGTCTTCCTATTTTCTTTTCGCCGGGTTTGCATCTAAAAATTATTTTACGTTGACCGCCTCGAATTACTATTTTTCGCTGGGCGCTTCCTTCATCCAAAAGTATTTCTAGATTAGAATCAGTAAATTCTTCTATTAATTCTTCAACAGGATCATAGATCAAAAATGTATTAGCAAGTAGATCAAAATCAAAATAGTTTTCTTCAAGAAACAACTCTACCATCGTTGTTTCTTCTTCTGTGTCTACTGTTATTACATTTTCTTCTATAGTAATCATTGTATAGTATTTATAATTTTAAAAAGGGATGGTTTCCTCAGTTACTTCCGGATTCTTTGACAAAAACCATTCGGGTGTTTGTGAATTTTTCCACTTTGCAAACCGTACCTTTTCATTGATATAGTATTTGCGATATGCTACTACTGGATTTTCGTCCCTGTATTGATCTGGCATTGCTTGTGCAAATGGTGTAAGTTTTCCCTTTGGAATATTTACAGGAGGATCGTACAAATCATTCAATAACATGGACTCCATTGCATGGATTTTTTCATACCTCTGTGTGTATTCTTTGCACAGTGCATAAGCATGGCGCCATAACCAAATATAATTTGCTCTGGTTTCCCGAGTCCAAATAGTACATGGATGGTTAATCATTGTGGCTTTACAAATATTCTTTTTTGTACAAACAAATGTTTTGTACTTTCTTTTGCCACTGTTTACAAGAAGCTCGTCCCCATCTAATACGTGATGGGCAGTAGATAGCAATTGACACGATTCAAGAATCATCTTGATAACATGCTTATCGCACATCATTCTTGCTGCTTGTGCTGCGTCAGTATCTAATACAAATATGTTCATGTTTCTTGGGAAGAAAGACTTTCAATATAAAGTTCATGAATAATCTTCTTTAGTTTTTCTTTATTCTGAACTTCTTGCATACCATCAATTTCATTATTGATGATGGATACCGTATCCAATGATGCGTCAACTTTATCAACAGACAGTATATCACTATTCTGTTCTTCTGCAACTGTTAGATTAGCAACTTGCGCGCCATATAAACTATCCATAAATCTATCAAAAATATATGGTTTAGTTTTTGCTTCTACAATAATTTTTACAAATTTGTTCTTATACTCTGTAAAATCCGTCTGCATCGGATCTGTGTCTTTATCGTTATACCGAATTACATAAAACATTTTAGTTGTATTTGGAACAAACTCCATAGTTCTTGTTTCAGTATCAAAAACATGGAATCCTTTTCTTTCATTTACATCACCAAATGTAATTTGATATGGTGTTCCCAAATAACTAATATTTTTATCTGTTTGTTTGCAGTGAAAATGTCCAGAGTAAACATGTTCAAATTTATTAAACAAAGAAGGATCTGTTCCTTCTTCATGCTTTACTCCACGCAAAACCTGATAACCAACAAACTCAAAATGACCAAGTACAAAATCTGCTGAATTATTTTTAACAAAGTCCAAACAGATTTCATTATTTGCTTTATTTAACCAAGGAAGAAATATAAAATCTACCCCACCAAAGTTCATCTTTGCCGGTTTAAAATCGTATATTTCAAAGTCTCCTTGAAACAATTCTCGAAGAGAGTTAATATCATTTGTATTTCTAAAATAGGTATCATGATTACCCGCAATACAATGCATTTCATAATTACCAGCTTTGAGTTTATCAATGAATCTCTTTCTTACTTGATTTAAAGTATGAAAATTAACAAACTTGCGGCGATCCATAAGATCTCCCAAGTGAATGATTGTCTTAATATTGTGTTCTTCTAAGTATGGGAAAAATTGTTTCTCGAAAAAATCCAAAAAATGATCTAAAAAGAGTGGTGCATCATTTCTGGCTCCAAAGTGAGTATCTGCTAGGAATGCAATTTTCATTCTTCCATTATTCCTTTTCGCTTCTTTTTGTTACGCGCTTTCTTTGGTTTTTCTTCTTCGAGGTTTTTAAAATAATTTTCTTCGTCTTCACTTATACCCATATGCTTTAAGTATTCTGATAAATCGCCTTTTGTATCTAAAGACTTAAGGTATTTGTATTTAATTAAGTTTTGTTTCTTTTCTTTTTGTATTCGTCTTAAAAACGCATAATAAATTATTTGTGTAAAATACGAAAATGGATTGTTTGATTTGGACGGATCAAAATTTGAACAATACATTAAACAATTTTCTACACCATCACCTATCATATCATCTTTGTATGGGTAATTCATAAAGTTTGGTTTTTTAGCCAAATTTTCAGCAATCTCCATAAAACATTGACCAATATACGGAGTTACAGAAGGAATAGGATCACCGATTTCTCGTGCTTCGTTTACCCTATCCTTCCATTCAACCATCTCATCAAAAAACTTTTTATTATTAATATAATGAGATTTTTTTTCTATTTCTTTAACTATTTCTTCAGGTAAAGGTTGTTCTTCTGTCATGTCCTTTACCTTTTTCTTCTTTTTCTTTTTCATTATTAACTCCGCTCGATGGTGGTATGATACACCAACACCGATTTTAATCAAGTATTTTTTCCAAGTTTTGCCTTGACAGTTTTGACGATCCCGATATAATTCTCTGTGCCGGTGGATACCGGGCCGTTCAATATATTAGGAAAGATAATCTTTAGGATCTGGGGACCAATCGTCGGGATGATTACCAAAACTCTCGTCGTGGGCGTTTTGTTCATTATCTTCAATGAAGTCTTCATCGTCGTCGAAACTAGGTCCGTTAAGTTCTATTCCATTTTGTTCTAAGAAATTAATTAATTCTTTTGCTACATCCATAGGCAAATTCAAATTAAAATTAGCAATATTAGGTGGAATCTTTCGTTTAAAAGGATTTGGCATACCTGGCAGTCCAAGTAATCCTTCTAAACCAGATAGAGGAGGTATTTCCGGAGTCTCTGGTTCTGTTTTTGGTAACTCCGGATCATTCTTTTTCATTGCTTTATATATTTCTGGCATGTCTTGTTTGAGTTTTTCCATCTCATAGCAATTCATCATTTTTACATCAGGCAACCAAGAAGAAAGAACAAAATCTGTAGGAATCTCAACATCAGTATCCCTTGAAAATTCTGCCCAATTTCTAAACATTAAAACTTCTGAAGCATTCATAGATGGATCAACCATAGTCACTATTTTATAGAGCATAGGTCTATGGAGAGATATTTTATTTTCGTCAATAGAATTGACTTCAGATATGATGGTTTCACCATTCTTTAGTTTGAATATTTTGTATTCTAATTCCACTGTTACTCCTTTATTGGAATATTTATTTTGCGATACTCAAATTTTTCATGCTCGTATATTTTAACTCTTTCTAGAAAGTGTCTTAATGTATGATTTTGATAAGACTTCCAGGAAAGATCATCTGCTATATCATAGAGTTTGGCTTTTTCTTTAAACTCAGATTTTCTTAATTGTCTACCAATACTCTGTAATACTCTTATCCTACTTTTAGATGGAGAAGAGAATACAATATTATGTAGTCGTTTTATAGAGATGCCCGTGCTAAAAGTACCGTAAGACGCCACAATAATAGCGTTTTCTTCTTTTTCTACTATCTTACGGATAGTTTCTCTATCTCCTGCTTCAGTTCCTCCATGAACAAAGAAAACCTTCTTTTTATTATTCTTAGATAATATTTCGTGTAGTATTTTACCATGTTTTTCTACAAATTGAAAAAGAATTAAGGTATTACCCTTTAATGATTCGGAAAGATTACAAATGAATTCATTACGTTTTTCATTCTGTACTAACCAATCAATCTCTTCAGCATACTTTAATTTTTTACAACTTTGTTTAACATCTGCAGGATAGTTTAAAACTATGCAATCTATTGTTAATTTAGAAAGCAAATCTTTATCCATTAGTTCTTTTGTGCTTGTAACTTTATGAACTCTCCCAAACAAACCCTCAATTACTAGTTTGTGTGTAAAAGTTCCATCTAAAGTACCAGTTGTTCCTATACGATAAGGACAATTAGTAAGTTTAGTCATTATTGTTGTTAATGATTTTGATTTAAACAAATGGCATTCGTCACCAATGACCACTTCAAATTCATCAAAGTAAGATTTTGGCATTTTGTAAATACTTTGCCAAGTAGATATAACGATCTGTTTATCTGTTTCTTTTTCTTCCCCGCCATGAATTTTGTGACAATACTTTCTAAGTTTCCATGCAGATGCTTTAGAGTATTCAAAAAAGTCTGAATACATTTGGGTTACAAGGGATATAGTAGGAACTATAATCAGTATTTTTTTATTTGATTTAATTCTTTCCAAATAGTATCTAACAAGAGTGTAAATAATTAAACTCTTACCAGAACCAGTAGGAGATAACAAGAGGCACCTATCATTGTTTATAGCATGACAGATACCTTCTATTTGATGACTGTGTAATTGATAAGGTACTTTTAAAGTTTTAGCAAACTCTATGACCTCTTCAGGAGTGATCCAATTCTTTTTTGCAAGCTGGTATCTCTCAACGTCATACGATCTATCCTTAGCAAATTGGATGACGTAATCTTCCAATCCGGCATAGATTTCTTGTTTATAGAGGTTGTACAGTTTGATTTGACCATCCCACATTTTATTCCGAAATGCAGGCATGAATTTATGACCAGGTACTTTAAATGTGAAAAATTCTGAGAGTTCTTTCGCATACCCTTTTTCACATTTTACCTTGATATAAACCGAATCAACTGGTTCAATAATTAAGTCACTCATCCTAGTATTTAGGAATTATGTAACCCCGTTTATAAACTTGCGCCAAGTAATGGCATCGCGGATGTGGTACTGTCTATTTGAAATCATTTTAATTATAGATTCCAAATATAAAACCTTTTCTTCTTGTACAAATACTCTATCCTTCTTTTGAATCAAATCTGCATCTGATTCCATATACAATTCAATGTCTTGTTTTAAAATACGTAATTCAAATGGTTGCCAATTTAAGTCTTTTAATTGTTCTTCCGACATCTTACCTGTGTAATATTCCCATTTGAGTTTAATAAGTGAATTTAATTCGTTTCGCCACTTACGTAGTACTAATTTTTCATCATACAAAAGATTCAAATATTTACCATGCAACTGAGGAATACGAAGAGATTCTGCATCCAAATCAGTTTCATTAAACTTTAAATCAATCTCCGCCATTTTTTTAATATCATCAAATAGCATAATATCTCCTATATGGAGTATACAACACAAAAAAACACAATTCAATAATTTTGTCTTAAAGTTTCTACCGTAAAACCAGTATAACCAAATGTAACACTGGCTATTGCTGGATTTATATCACTAATAGTACTATCCAAATCTAATCCAGATATTGATACTGGAAAGCAATTTCTATATGAAAAATGTAAAAGACCATTAGACTTACTATTCATTACAATTATAGAAATATCAGAATACCTTTGCGATTCTTTTTTAATTTGATTATTAAATCCATCAATTGGAGAAATTGTTTTCATCCAATTGTATAATTCAAACCAATTTGACATATCTTCATTAACAATAAATTTTACAGTCAAATCATCATGATTTACTTTTCCTGGTGTTCTTTTTATTTCTGTGGCAAGTGGACTTGGTTGTATTGTAGGCGTAGAACTAACTCCGGGTAAAGTTACTGCTTGACAAAAATAAACCAAATGTGGTGTTTTATGCAATACCATTTTATATTCATTCAACTGCATTGGGTTGAGTGATTTTGGTTGTCTTTTTATTGCATCGGAAATAGGATCTGCCATATTTTAACTCCTAAAGTATCTATAAAACAAATAAGGGGTTCCTTTCGGAACCCCCTATCGAAGTGTTGTTATTTAATTATTAAGCTCCACCACCGTATGAGGCGTCGTTGCCGTGGAGGTTATCGACGCGGAACAAGCGGTAGTATTGGTTGCGGCGAGGAGCCAATGTTTCAGCATCTGGGAGATTACTTCCATTGAGAACGTATGGATTACTTACCATTCCATAACGTGTCTTGAAACCAATCTTTGGTTGGAAGTTACCAGTATCAACGGCTCTTACCATTTGCAATGGAACGTATGGGCAGTAGAAGAGACCGGCGTCGTATGGACTTGTTCCCTTATATCCTACACATACAAAGTTTACTGGTGACCAAGTCTCTGTGTGAGTTGGCATTGAGTATGGATCAATGTAAACCTTGATTCTTCCACCGTGCAATGTACCAGCGAAGGTGTTGCCATTAACGTCTGTGTTAAGAGCACCACTGAAGGCTGGGGAGAAGTCGAGAAGACCACTCATACTGAGAGCAGCAGCAACGTCTGGGCTGACGATTACGAAGTTACCCTTACCACGACGAGTTTCTGCACCGACTACGTTGCATTCTCTTTCGATTTGGAAGGTCAAACCACGGAACTTTTCAGCACTCCAACGACCATCGGAGTCTAGTTCAAGGTCGTAGATACCACCGTTTCCTGCGCCATTCAATCCTTTGGTTGCACCCTTACCGTTTAGATCGGCTTGTTGGCAACCAAGTTTGGCTACTTCATATATCTTTCTTACCAATTCACGGTTGATTTCAAACATGATTTCGGTTGAAAGAATATTAGCCAACTCTGTCTCAGCGTCAAGTCCGTGAACGGCCTTGAGGTCTTGAGCGAGTTCTGTTGTGTATTCTGCCTTGAGGGCGCGTGTCTTGGCTGTAACTGCAGACTTCTCGATAGAGAAAGACATTTCGTTGAAAGAGTAAGAACCACCAGAAGTTCCTAGTTGTTCACCCTTTGTTGTAGCCATACCACGACCAACTTCCCATGTGCCGTTTGTACTTCCTTGATCTGGGGCAAAAATATCACCCATGTCACCAGCAGCGCCGGTTTCACCAGAGTGACTTGTATCTGCTTCATTGAAGAGAGCTTCGGCAGTATTTCCAGGACGAGCACCAAAGGAAGTTCCAGGACCACCGTACTTGGTCTTCATTGCGAAGATCAAACCAGTTGGACCGTTCATTGGTTGTACACCGGCGATGTCATAAGCCATCAAATTTGGCATTGCACGACGAACCAAACTGATCATAATTGGATCAAAGGCGTCGATACCTGTACCAGTTGTTTGTGTTGCACCAGCGGTTGAAAACCCACCAACAACGCCAAGACCGGTTCCACCTACACCTTGGTAGGATTCGCGGAGGGCGCGCTCTTGGTTTTCCAAGAGAATTGTGGTGACAGTCTTACGATAACTGTCTTTGATTTCTGGGAGAGCTTTGTGCTCAATTATTGGTTGCCACTTTTTGCGGGCAGATTCTGTTAACATTTGACGATTAGGGTCCATTTTTCTTTGCTCCTTTAAACCTTTTTTGTCTAGTTTATTTATAATTCTTTGATTTTTGAATTAAGAATTTAGTGTTCTGTTGATTGTTTTGGTATACAAGTCCATCAATGGGGATAGTTCTTCTTGATCTTCTCCTGAAGGTTCATTTGAAACTTCTTCCAATAATGTTACTTGTTCGTTTACTTTATTATTTGTATTTGTTGGTTTTTTACCATTAGAAACGACTCCTTCAACCAAATTCTTTACTTTGGCGCGGAAATCATCTTCACCAGCAAACTCAAGATTTTCTGCAATTTCTCTGGCTTTTTCTGCTTGTAGTACAGTCAAACCACGAGTTTCTTCGGCAAAAACTCTTTGTGCGGTCAACAAACTAATTTCTTTTGTCAATTCAACATTCTTTTCGAGTTCTTCATTGATTCTTCCCTCAAGAGTATTTACTGCTTGGGTAAGTTCTTCGAAAAGATCTACTTTATCTTCTGGTACTTCAACATAAGATTCAGCAAAAAGATTCTTCAAACCTTTGATAAAATCTTCTGCAATTTCTGTACGAAGACCGTTTTCAATTGCTACGGCATTTTCTTTTGCCCACTCTTGAACAACATAAGCCAAGTAATTGTCTAATTGTTCTGTAAGAGCAGACTTAACTGTTTCAACTTCTTCAACCAACTTTTCTTCAAATTGTTCTACTAAAGCCTCTGTAATTTTTTCTACTTTTGCAGCAACGGCGGCTTCATAAATTGAAGAAGCATTCTTTACGAATTCTTCTGAAAGTTCTTGTGAACCAAAGATAGCAGAAATATCATTATTAACTTGTTCTGCTGTCATTTTTGGCATTTGTGGAGAACTAAAAGATGGTTTCATGTTTAGAGAAGCAGCAAGTGCTCCTGGATTTCCGCCTGTTGGTTGTGTGATTTGTTCACCACCACCGTGAGCGTCTTTTACTCCACCACCAAGAGCATCATGAGCAACTTCGCTACTCTTCGATGCTTGTGGCAATTGTCCTTTTAAAGAGATAGAAGCAGCGGCGGATGTTGTTGAACCCTTAACAGCATTTCCAACAGCTTTTGCTACTGGAGCCTTATCTTCTGGTTCCTCTTCACCTTCTTCTTCGCCTTCTTCTTCCTCTTCTTCACCGGCTTCTTCTTCCTCACCGGCTTCTTCTTCCTCTTCACCTTCTTCCTCGTCTTTTTCTTCTTCTTTTTCTTCGACGAGTTCATATGTATTGAATAAATCTTTTACGATTTCTTCTGCAATTTTCTTAGGGTCCATTTGTTAAATCTCCTTGATTTGTCGCTCAGTTATTTATATATTTCACATTTTAGATAAGAAATCGCGGAATACATTTAGTTTGGCTTCTTCCAAGTTTCTTGATCCTGCTTTTTGAATCTGTTTTTTGTAATTTTCAATTAAAGATGGTTTAAATACACCATTATCCCAAACCCATTCCTTTCCTTCCATAATACCATTTACAAAGGCATTAGGTGCAGAAGGATCAGCAACTACATCGACAGCAGCGAGCATAAAGTCTTGTTGTACGTAATTTACGCCATTCTTTTCAGACAAAGAACCCATACCGCGAGTAGATACACCAAGTTTGGCACCCTCATCAATAAGATTTTGCACAATTCTACCATATGGGGTGTCCATAATTTTTGCATTACCCATTACTTGATTACCTTCCATATGAAGGTCTTTGATCATATGACATACGCGCTCAAGGTTAACTGTTGGTCCCTCTGGGTGTCCAAGTTCTCCTAATGCGCGACTGTTTTGTACAAAGTTGTCATTGTATGATTTAACAGCAGCCTCTAAAATGGGCGCTTCATACATTCTTTGATTTTTATTTACAACATTAGATTCGGCAAATACACCACGAATAAAGTATGCTTTTTTACCATTTTCAGCACCTTCAGTGATGTATTGAATATCTTGTTGTCTGGTTTCTGTGATGAGTTTCATCTATTAACCCTTCTTTTTTCTTAATATCTTAAAATCATCAGCATCAATTTTACCATTCTTATTTGCATCAATCTTGTGTTGTTTACCTTTTAATTCTTCTTGAACTTGTTCTGGTTGCTCATTCATCATTGAAGCAGCAAGTTCTTGTTTTGCGTTTTGCATATATTGTCCTGCTTTTGTATATAAAGCAGTGCGAACATCGCTACGAAACTTTTCAAGATTATTATCAAATAGATGATCTATTATATTTTCTGTTGACATGGTTATACCTCTGTTTTATTTATAATTTGTGCAAATTAAGAATGGAATATTTTTTCTATTATTAAAGCATGTTCTGGATACAATGCTTTAACTTCTTTCTCTATTTTATCTGATAAATTAGAAATTATATACACTGCTCGTTCTTCTTCTTCTTTAGTAAATTCATATCTTTTTACTGATTCTTTTATTCCTTCTGGTGTATCATATTTTAAACCCATTAAATGAATATAACCAAGTTTTTTTGATTGTGCTTCATAATCTTTTCTAATATTTTGTATATTTGTATTTGTTGTTTCTAGTAATGAACCTATATTATAATTATTGTACTTTTTAAAATGTAATAACAATGGATAAATTTCTTCAAATAAAGAAAAAACATGTAATTTTTCAGAACCATTTAATTTTTGAAATGTTAAATATACATCTTCGTTTAACGTATTTAATACATTTCTACTATATTCGTTTATTAATTCTATATCATTACCACCAAATAGCCCACTATTCGCATAATACAAATTATTTATATTTTCTAAATTGAAATTTTTAAATTCATCTGGTAATTTTATACCAAATAAATAACATAAATTTTTTGCATTAATATAATTTAGAGGTGTAAACGGTGTTAATCCATTTAATTTACAAAAATTTTGAACATATAAGTTGTGATCTACTGCTTCTTTTGGAAAATAATTTTGAAAAATTACGTCATAATCATAGTGCAAAAAAGGTTCATCTTGCAAAGAATATGTTTTTATTTTAGCAAGAGCCCACATATCATTCGGAATGTCATTTAATACTATTTGTTTAGTCTTATATGGTAAATGTAAAATATCAGAAATTTTTGCACCAGTATCATCGCAATATAAATGTATATTTTTGTTATTTTTAAATCCAGACATAACAGACCAAACGTAAGTATACCAATGTTGTTTTTGTTTTTTGGTATTAACACCCCATCGTTCATTTACTATTATTTTTTTATCTGGTATATTTTTAAAATTATTTGCCACAACAGTTTGTACTAATTTCATTATTTTAAATCCTCAAAATAAATCTCCAACAAATAATCCACTCGATGGTGGCGAGCACGGTGGACACGGGCCGCAAATAATTGATTGGCCCGGAGGACAAGGTTCTGGACAAGGCGGACAATTATCACTACAAACTAGTGTTCCTCCGTTACCACATTCAGAACCAATACACCCTCCATCTGATGTTTCTTTATCACATTCACATCCACCACCACCGTTTGGCGGGCAAGAAGGGGGATTGCAAAAACATGTTATTTTAAATCTACAAGTGGGACATGGACCCTCTGGTGGAGGACAACCTCCGCCGCAATCATTAGTTCCACAATTTCTCACTCCATTTTTTTGCCATTTACCATCTAAAAAGAAATAAGTTATACCATTTCTTGCATCTATAAATGTATCACCTTCTCTAAATTCTTCATCGCAAGTGTCAATTGGATTAGGACAACCACCACCACCACAATCCTCGTCAGACTCACCTGGTGGTGGATCTGGATCTGGATTATCTGGATCGTCTTTTGGACAAATTTGATCACCTTGATCTGCTGGTGGTGGTGGTGGCGGAGTATTACCTTCCGCACACGGTTCATATTGGTCGATGATTTGGTCTGCCAATTCGGCTGCATTAGAACCCTCTGGTGGTGGACCATCATTACTTACCATATGTGCAAATAACTCAGCCCAAGCAGTCCATTTTACATAATCTCCATTTACTACAACACCAGTAGGATCGGATGATGGCATAAAAACATTACCAGTGCTAGAACCTGCAGCTCCTAATTGACAACCAGCTGGTAGTGAGCCATCTAACCATTCACCTAATGTAACTTGTGATCTAAAACTCGGTACTCCTTGAAATTCACCACGTACAAACACAGGATTAAAATGTAACGAACCATTTGGACCTGCAGTTGCATCTTCGGGAACACGAATTTCGGCCACACCCACTCCAGGGTTTCCAGCACTACATTGCATTCTTTCATCGGCATTATCAGGATATGTGAATCTTGTATAAAGATTAGCTGGATTTCCTTGGTTAAATACCTGACTTGCTCGTTTTACAATATAACCACCCATATCATATAAACACTCAGGAAATAACCATTCCGTCGGCGGTGGTGGAGGTCCGGGCAAATAACCACAGAATGTTCTTGGTGCATCTTCGCAAGTGCCAGGAGGACATGGATTACATACTGCTCCCGGTCCAGGTGGTCCTGGTAAACCAGGCGGGCCCGGCGGGCCCTTTTCACCGCATTCTGGTGGTGGAGCAATAGGTGCCTCATCACAACCCAGTATAGAAGAACCACACTCAGGACCACTAACACCGTCCGAATTTAAGGTTTCTTCATCTACTTCAGTTACAAGTTTTGCCTCCGTATAAATTATTTTTGTTAATTGATATAAATCAATATTAAGACCGTTTTTATATGCAGTCTTAGGAGGAAAACTACTGACAAATATTTTCATATTATTTTGCATTATGATGAACCACCCATAATTATACCATTAGTTGGCCAATTTGTTCCATTATGTGTATAAACCACACCATTCTCTATATCTATAAATTTATCACCGGCATTAAAATCATTTCTATCACAAATTAATTTTGTTAATTTCATAGGATCTGGACAGCAATCTTGTTCATTTGGGGGAAATTTGCAAAATCGTCTTGGATAATTTAAACTAGATGTGCACGGAGGAGGTGATGTGCCACATGTACAAATTAAATTTCCCTGTCCTGCTCTTGGTGGATTAAAAATAGTATCGCAATACCTATTAGTTGCTAATATGTCTTCTTTTAATCCACCACCAGATTTATTTTCTAAAATTTCCCACCAATTTTTTAATCTTATTGGTAAATCAAAATCATCAAACATAAAAATTGGATCTGTTGGTACAAATATTAATTGACATGTAGTGCTTGTATCATCTATATTAGCACCAGTAACAGTTACTCCAGTTTCTGCAAAAGTTCTTAATGGTGTTCCTAAAGAAGTAAAATTACTTTCTTGACCAAATGCCCTTAAAAATTCTCCAAATGTCCACTCATAATCTTTGATACAAGATCCAGATGGGTTTTGTATATATCTAAAGCAAGGAAATCCATCTCCTACAAAAAGACAACTTGCTGTTCCTTCTGTTGTTTCAACAGTTACAGATGCACTTGCAGGTAAAGAACCCCCACCAGTATAAGGAGGAGTAGTTGCAGTAATAGTTGTATCATTTACTACAGAAATAGCAAAACATTCGTTAGAACCAACTTTTACTTTTTGCACTAAATTAGTAGTTCCTTGTTTAAATCTAGTTCCCCTAATTTTTATTCTTGTTCCTCCATTTACTGGTCCTTGAACCGGCGCATTAGGGCAGCATTCAATTTTTACTGATGTAATTGTTGGTTGTGCTGGTGGAGCAATGTATTGAAAACAATTGTCACATAATGCTGTTCCAGCAGAAGTTTGAACTTTTATATCTTTTAATCCTGGTGCTAAACTAATCGTGGTAGCACGTATACTAGTTGTAGAATCTACAACAACATTATTAGCCAATAATCCTTGAATAAACACTCTTGTCCACGCTGGAGGTAAAGCAAATCCAGTTCCAGTTATAGTAATTTCTGTTCCTCCGCTACTTGGACCGCTAGTTGGTGCAACTGATGTTATAGTTGGCGCCGGCGGCGCAGGAGGGGGACATACAGGACAAGAAACTTCACACTGATCTTGTGTCCAAGAATATGTTGCGCTTGGATTTGTTTGCGAATACGTAAAAGCATTAACAGAAATACATCTATCTGGACACTCGGCGGGGGATACACAAACCCATTCTTCAGAATATCTAAAAGCATTATTAAAAGTTTGAGAATGTATTAAAGAAGAACCACTCCACATTTCGATGACTACATCTACAATTCCTACTGTAGAACTGTTTGGGATTTTTGCAGTAAATCCAGTGCATATTCCATTAGAACAACCTTGAAAACTTTCAAGAAGAGAACTATAAGTTCCTCCTATTTTAACTTTCATAACACCAGGTGCACTTCTAAATCCTGATCCAGAAATTATTAATTTTTCATTATTCTCTGATGCGCGAGTAGAGCCATATGGTAATTCTGGAGGAGTTGATCCATTAACAAAACATACTTGTCCAGCACCAGAGTCTAAATCAAAAGAACAAATTTGTTGTACAAAAAATGGCGTAGAACAACTACTAGTATTACACAAAGTTACAGTCCCTGCTCCACAACCTGCAGATGAATCTACAACTTTTGTTTTACAAAAGGCACATAAACGTTTTTGCAAATTAACTTGGGTAACTTGATCATCATTTGGCCAAACACTTGCACTTCCAGTTGTAGACCAAATATCTCTTATGGTCATATCACTGTGTACTACAGTTTTGGTAGTTACACTGCAAGCACCACAAAGATCTCCTGGCAAACATTCTCCTGATGGACAAGTAGAACACGGTAATCCTCCTACACTAATTGGATCACTTGACGTTCCCGAACAATTACATTGTCTATTTCCAGTTAAAGTATCTGGAATTGTCGTAGTTCCATTTGTTTTTGTTGCTGAATATGATTTATAATATGTCTTACAATTGCTGCTTGTATCACATTTACAAGAATATTCACAAGTTATATTATATTTTAATCTAGAATCTACGCATTCGTTTGTAGCAATATCAAAACACAATTTACCTGGTTGCCACTCACTTTCTGGAGCATCGCAACAAGAAGGAGCAACACTTAGTACTTGTATACAACATTCTGGAGTTATACTAGCAGCCAAAAATCTGCATCCACAACATTCTGCACTAGAACAACCGCAAGCTTTAGTTAAAGCCTGTGAATCAATTAACCCATTGCAATTATTTGGTGGCAACAATGGTGCAAGAATTAAAGGAGGAGGGCTCGGCGGTGCATTTTCTCTTTCTGCCAAATAAACCAAACTATGCAAATATGCAAAATTTCTGGTGCCTATTGTTCCGGCAGAAGACAATATAACATCTTCTACCATTTCTGTAGAAAATCCGCAATTTGTTAAATTTGCTTGAACATTATTTTTTTCTCTAGCATAAATGTTATTGACATGTAAATCGCCGGGATATTCTGGTATATAAACTGCAGGATAAAATAATCCAGTTGAACTATTAAATGTTTGTGAAGTATTAGGAGTAGTGGGTGGAAAATTATTCCAAGCATGCCCGCTGCGATTAATTACTATTCCTTTTACTTTTTTCAAACAGTCTAAAGACAGAACACCAATTGGTGGATCACCGGGAGGCAATGCACCACAATACACTCTATTAACTGGTGGACCACCTGGACCTCCACCTCCTGGACTACAACTTATTGTTTGTCCTTCTGGGTTTGTGCAATTGCCTGGTGGCCCCTCTACAGTGCTAGGCGGACCTGGATCACCAGGCGGTCCACCTTGACATTGACCTGGTGGTGCCAATACATTTTCATCACAACCCAGTATAGAAGAACCACACTCAGGACCACTAACACCGTCCGAATTTAAGGTATCTTCATCTACTTCAGTTACAAGTTTTGCTTCATTGTATAATATTTTTGTAAGTTGGTATACATCAATATTAAGACCGTTTTTATATGCAGTCTTAGGAGGAAAACTACTGACAAATACCTTTAAGTAAGACAAAACTTATCTCCACTTAATTTGTAGTTACATTTGGATTGAATACGAATCTACCTTGCAAAAGACGAACAACAAATGGTTTAGTGTTGGGGCCCGGTGCATCTGGATAGTAACCAATTTCTACGTCGTATACAAATTTACCTTTAAAGCAAATAGTACCACTTGGACGCTGAGGGTAAGTAAAATCGGCGCCGGCCGGCGGTGGTGATGTTTGGCAATTGTAATAATCTGTAGGATCAGTTGCACCACTAGGTGCGGTTCTTTGTGATGGAATTTTCATTAAAATATTATAATCTAGATTATCTCTTATAAAATCAAAACTAACACATTCTTTATCTACTGTTGAACCTACACTTACAAGATTACGATCAGGGGAACTAAATGTACTTGTTGTTACACTACTGGCTGAAGTTCTGACTAATTTGTAATTTGTTTTACCTTGCATTACTACATTATTTTTAGAATCTCTAATTTGACAATTTATAAAAATAATATCTTTACTATTATTTCCGGTGATTGGTTCTTTCAACCAATTAAATGCATTGGGATATGCAAGTTTTAACTCTTCAGGAATGTCAAAATTTAAAATATGTTCTTCAGATGATTTTGACAAATCACTCCAAAACCAATTTATATTACTTGCAGGATTGCCTGTTCCTACTGCTTTTGGTAAAAACCGCATTAAACCACCACCGGGTTTTATGACTTTTAATGTTGTAACAAAATCTGCACCTTGTTCGCATTGCATTTCATAATAAGCTGCTGGCATCGTAATCTACTCCTGTTTGTGTTTGTTTACCAGATTGTGTGTCTTGTGGTGTCATTCCACTGGAAGCATCTCCCGGAGTTGCCCCCATTGTTTGTGCTGCCAATTGTTCAGCACGCATTTGTTCTTCCATTGCTTTTTGATCTTGAAGCATTTTTTCTGTTTCAATTTCACCGTCAATAACTTGAATATCTTCATCTGATTGATGTAAAATATTTTTACGAATCCAATGTTCTGAAAAATACTTACCAGCATAATCAGATACTTCTCTCAAAACAGCCATTCTGTCTTTAAGAACCTCATATTGTTTAGATTCCAAGAACATAGAATCTGTTGAGTATTCTATTCTTATGTATTGACAAATTTTGTTCCATTCATCTAAATCTACTATTCCTTTAGTTATTAATTGAACTTTTAGGAAATTTAAAAACAATTCAGAAAATTTCATACGAAGTCTTGCAATAAATTTTGCAAATTTTAATTCATCTCTACTGATGTCTGCTGCTCTTCCCATATTAAAACCACTGTCTGCTTCAAGACGCGACATGGGAATATTTAAACTTCTAAACAATTTCTTTTGGAAATATTTTACATCTTCCATTTCACCAAGATTTTGTCCACCTGGTAATGTGCTAATTTCTGTTCCTTTACCACCTTCGCGCCGAGGAAGCCAATAATCTTCAAGCATACTCATATGCTTACGATCATCACGAATTTCGCCAGTATTAGCATCATAAGTTATCTTATTACGATAACGTAACATAATATCACGGAGATATTGTTCTGCTTTATTTTTCGGGAGAGAACCAACGTCAATATAAAATATTCTGCGCTCTGGTGCTCTTGACCAACGATAAATAACGGTTGCGTCTTCAACCATTCTTAATTGATTTAATGGTTTAATTGCTTTGTGCAAATAACTTACTACTCTTTTCGTACCATAATCAAATAATCCAGAGTGACAATAGTTAATAGAGTCTGGAGATATTTTTATACCCTGTGTGGTGTCATACATGTTAAAACGTTCTTGAATAGTATACAAATAATATTCTTCAACGCCTTCTATTATGTCTGCACCATCTACTGTTTTTTGTTTTTTCTTTAACTCTCTTACTTTTTTAATTCTAAGAGGATCTATTTGACGAACTTCTTTTATTCCTTGTCTTGGATCGTCTTCAAGAATAATGTGATAGTATAATCTTCCATCAATATACCATCTACGAGCAATATCATAGCATTTACGATTAAAATCTAATAAGTAAATAATATGTTTAAATTCTTCATATAATACGTTTTTTACTTCTTCGGGAATAATAGAAGAATCGACTTTATCAATATTTAATTTAGCAATTAATCCAGTAGAATCTTCTGTTATCATTTCATTAATGATATCGTCAATCCCCATTTCTATTTCAGAATGAAGACTCATTTCTCTATATTTTTTTACTAAATCTACGTCAGATTTAACAGTTCCATCTAGATCAACATACCAGCCCTGAAAACCACCGGCTTGAACGAAGGATGCACCATCGTCAAAAGCCGGAGGAATTACAGAGGGGGTTTGGTTTTGCTGCTCTTTGGTTTTAGCCAATGTAAAACCGAATATATTAATTGCCATAATAAAACTCCTTCACAAGTATATATCAATCAGGGTAGAGTGCCGGCCTTACCACCACTAACTTCAAAGTAATGATACTTAATGGTAACAGTAAACTCTACTAATGCATCCATATTATCATAAGAAAGATCAACAGCAGATACATCACTGCACCATGCATTATTTAATTTGTATTTTCTTACTTCGGTGCGATCTCTTTCTAAGTGAGTTAGCTCAACTATTGCTCCACCACTTTGACCTGTTAACTTTTCACCTTGATTGTCTTGGTGTTTATTAAATGCATGATTCCATGCTTCAAAGAAATGTCTAGCTTTCATATCTGCATCCGAAAGTACGGTCAATTGAACGTCATTATAAACTCTATCGCCTGGATATTTGTAAATTCTACCCATATGATTTACAGCAATTTCACCTAAAGCATGTTCTGGTAATTGTATTGCTTTAACGTAAACTTGAAATCCAGGTCCGGCGCCGGGAAATGCTCCGCCGCCTTTTTGACCTGTTATATTGCATTTAAATAGGTTTGATCTTGCACCACCATCGAATGCACCCAAAAAGTCATTAACTTTCATTTTTTTATTTCCTCTCCGTTTAGAATCCTACAACTTCTTCAAAACTTAAACCAGTTGGTGTAGCAATGAAGTTAAGTTGTATGAAATTGATTGATTTGTTTGGTTTGATGTAAATATCTGCAACAAAGTTATTTGAATCTATAACTTGTGGTGTATTATTTGTTTCATCACAAACTACACGGAAGTCGGTAATACCTCTTCTTCCTTGAACATCTCTCAAGAACGGAGTTACAAGATTTACAAATTGTGCTCTTGTAAATTCATCATTAAATTCAAAGAGTTGGAATCTAGCGGCAGTTGCAATAGATTTTTCAAGAATAATAAACAATCTACGAACATTTATTCTATCGAATGCCGAAGGTCTTGTTAACAAAGTTTTATCACCAAATAATACTGGACCAACTCCTGGGAAGGATACTACAGGGTTTAGACCTATTTTATACAATTCATCTCTTTGTGTCTTGTTGGGATTAAATGGTAATTTTATTACTCTATTAATACCACCACGATTCAGTCCAGCAGGAGAATACCAAGGATCTGCATTCAAGTCTGTTCTTACACAAAGTCCTGCAATATCTCCGTTTAGAGGTATATAAACATATTCGTCGTTATAATTATCGTATTGTAGTTTATAACCACTATCTGCTACACCATAAGATGTTGATTCCCCATTAAGTCTAAATTGTGTAATTGCATCCAAATATGTACTTGGAATAGAATTAAAAGTACCACTAAATTCTTCTGGATTAGGTGACATAAATGCAATTACGTCTTTTCTTGCTTCAGCAATTTCGCTAACACGATAAGATGCAATAGAACCTAATGGTCCAGTTATAAACATTGAAACGTCAATAATTTCTGGATCGCCCATATACGTTTCATATGCTTCAGCAATATCCATATCATCTGGTACATCACCTGAAGAATTTTCTAAAGCACCGCCAGCAAGTTTGGCTACTACTAAACGTTCATTTGTAGAAGCATTTTTAATGACTTTAAATCCGGTTGTATTTACTGTTACGTCATCTCCCCAACTTGCGTTTGAACTAATGCTACTGTCTATAGCAATTAATGTACTTCCGCTGTTCCAATTAGAAGCACCAGTGCAATCATCAAGATGATTTAGTATCCAAATATATTTGGAATCTTTATTAATAACATCTTTGTAATAATTTGTAGTACCGTTACGATTTACTGCGTTTGCAGCCTTTGAAAGATAAGAATATCTTTCTAATATGGTTCCTGGTGTTCCACTCAAATTACCATCAGAATCTATTACTAAAACGTGTATTTCGTCTTTGATTTCTGATCCAGTTAATTCTTGGGCCCAAGGAGATGTTCCTGGTAAACCATCAAAAAATCTGATATAATCTACATATTGATCATCATTACCGTCAGTGTCTGCACCATATGTTTCGGAAGCATAATAATCCAAAACAACTACTTTGATACTATTTCCTAAAGTTCCTGGGTATTTTGCAGCAAATGCACCGTGATTTGCAGTTATAGTCAAAACTCTATATGAGGACAAGTTGCAAAGATCGCTACCTGCAAAAATACTTGTTCCTGAAGTTGCAGTTTTTGATGCGTTTTGTCCAGAGTTAATAAATCTTACAATTTTTAGGTTATTACCATAGGACAAGAAATTGGCAGCAGACCACCACCATCTATTGTAGGTGGTTGCTCCTACTGCAGAACTGGTTGCTCTGACTGGCTTATAAAACACTTCAGCCAATTCTTTTTCATTTGAAATTGTTACAGGTTCGTTACCTGGTCCCCATTGGAACAAACCCACCATACCAGCGGGAGTGGTTGCAATTGCTGGTACTAATAGGGTGATATCTTTTTCTGTTACGTTTACGCCTGGACTTATTTGAATTGCCATTGTTTCTCCTTCTAGACGCGCTTCTATAATTAGAAATATTATTTGCTAGGAATATGTATAATTTTATCACATTTCATAAATTATAGGATAGTATTACCAAATTCTCCGCCAAATTCGTCTTTTTCTCCATCATCTACCCCGCTCAAGAAACCAAATGGCATAACATCATCTTCTATAGCATCTAATTGTTTTTGAAATAATGTTTTTCTGATATCTAAATCCGTTAAATCTTTAAAATATGTTTGGGTGCTTAACCATCCAAAAAGAACCAAGCACATTACCAAATCATCATGACTTCCTGTTTCAGCTTCATAAGAAGCATTTTTAGAAACAAAAGTAACCAATTCTCTCATTATATCTATATCATTTATCAATAGTTTGTCTGACTCTATCATACTTTTTAATATAGAACATCCTAATCGCTTTACTACTTTAGTAGTTCTAATACCCAATTGTGTGTCTGAATTGCCAAATCCACCATCTAAAGTCTGTCCTTTTCTACCCCTAACAGAAGATATCAATACATTTTCATATTCTAATTCTTTATATAAAATATCAGCAACTTGACCACCGATATCATTAATTTCTATTAACACAAATGCATCATTATATTCTCTAGAAGCATTCATTACAAGATTGGGATATATCATAGGAGATATAACATTATTTCTAAAAACTGCTACAACTTTATAAGGCATTTCAGTAACATCTATTATACAAAAGGCACTATAGTCTATACCTTGTCCTCTTGAAGTATCTACAAGTGTAAGATAACTGTGCTTTTCTTTTGGTTTTTCATAAACTTTTAATCCCTCATTATTTTTATAAATTGGGTTTCTAAACACCAAAGTTTTAAGTTTATTTGCACTTATCAGAGTATTAGTAGAACCAATAAAATCACATTCGTGTTCTGTTCTAAATTTTTCTTCCGAACCTAAGTTTCTTATTTCTTGTTCGCGCCATATTTGATCTCTACCGGGTACTTGACTCCAATGTATTTCTACATTTTTAAAATCATTTCGGTGTTCAGCCGAATCTACCCAAATCTTATAAAATAGATTTAATCCGTTTGGAGTAGAAATAATTACTAATTTAGTAGTTTTACCAGAAGTTATTGTGGGGAATACTGAAGTGTAAAAATCATTTGCAATGTTTTCTGGAACGTGAGCAAACTCATCCAACATGATGAGATTGAAAGATCCACCACGAATAGCAGAAGCAGATGTTGCCGCAGCAACAATTCTAGAACCGTTTTCCAGTTCTATGCTCATTTTATTCCATTCTTTAATACCTTGCTGCAGCCATTTTGGCAAATATTCATAAGCAACCTTTAATCTATCCATGTGCAACTTGGCAACAGTTTGTTTATTTGCAAGAATAGCCACATTGCTAGTAGGATTAAATAAAATATACCATAAAATGTATGCTACCAATGTAGTAGACTTGCCACATTGACGAGGCATTTTACCAATAGTAAATCGGTTATCGTTAATAGTATTTACAAACAACTCTTGAAAGTCAAACATATCAAAATTAATAAGTCCTTTATCAAGACTTACTATCTTAACGTAGTTCTTAATAAAGTATATTGGATCTTGAGAGCATTTTACATACTCCTGAACTTGCTCAGGTGTAAATGATACTTGTACGTTTGCTCTCTTAAGATTTGGATTTCCGAGATATGTTTTCTCTTTATTCTGCATCTATTATATCGCCATTATTTTCCAACTTCTCAATCTCTTTCATTTTACCTTTAAGTAATTTTTGGAGTTCGGCTGTGCTACCAACAAATATTGAATTATTGGTTATTGTATTTCCAGAATTGGTTGTTTGAGGCGCGTCACCTTTTATTGTTTTCATTTTATTGTGCATATCCAACAAATCTTTATTGGTATCCGCAACGGTTTTAATCAACTGTGCTAAAACTTCATATGCTCTTGGTTGTTCGGTTTCTGATGCCAAATTTAAAATTCCATCAATAGCGGTTGTTCCTTTATTGATAAGTTCTTTTAAATTGTCTCTTACAACAAGATAATCTTTATCTAAATCTTCTTTGTCTACAGTTATTTCTGTAACCTTTTGAAGTTGCTTTGGTTCTTCTTGTTTTGTTGGTTCTATATTAAATTGTTTTTCTAATTCATCAAAAGACATAATTTATCCATTAATATTCGGTTATGGTAATTTTAACATCGTATTCATCACTAGGTAACACTTCATTGCCTGTTTTTACTATGATTTTGTCATCATTAGTATCTAGGACATAATCACCATCCGTATCTTTTAAATACACTATACATTCTGCGTGGATGTTTACTAGTTTTTTAGCCATATTAGTCTATTCCATCGAACAGGTTGATGTCTACAGTTCTGATCAAACCAGATTCTCTTACTGGTCCATAGAATGAAGTTCTTATTGAAAACTTTAATTCCCAAATAATAGTTCTTTGATTTTCATCTTTAAATGAACCTTCAAATTGTTGATCTGGTTCTATACTAAGTAAAGTAATAGGAACATCTATTTTTTCATAAGTATCGTTTAATATTCCGGGTTTTAACGTCAAAGTAAATTCTGGAGTAAAAAACGGTAAAATTTGTTCAATTATTTTTAATCCATCATCCATTGTTCTTGAATAAACAAATAAAGAATAGAACAATTTATAAGGAACTTCATTATAGTGATAATTAACAACAACATCTCCATTAGCAAGTTCTTTTTCTACTTTTCTCGTAGCACGAGTATTCTTTTTTCTTTCCCCGTCATATTCCAAACCAGTCATCATAAATGATATTCTCGGAACACCCAAAGAAACCGAATATGCTTTTGGATCAGTTAATTCTAAATTAAGACGCTCCATCATTCTTTCTTTAGGAGCATATGTTAATGGTATTTTTATTTTTTTATATGTGCTATTTTCACCACGTTCAATGTAAATACCATTAAACAACGTGCCAAAAGCCGTTGTTATTTTTCTTGTCATGCCATGGTAAAATGGAGTAAACATTAATACTTATTCTCCGAGAATGGATCAACTTCAGAAAAATCAATAATATCAACACCTTTTGTTTGAATAATCGTATTATCACTTGTGTTTTTAGTATCTTGTCTAGAAGTGATAGTATCATCTATAACACCGTCACCATCATAATCTACTTGTTCTGTTACTTCTTTACTTAATTCATCATCTAGTGTATCAATATCAGAAATACCAGTTTCCAAATCTTCATGACTATAACGGAAGAGTTCACATTCTAACTTATATGTGTATAGTTTTCCAAATTGATAAAATACTTCTTTATTGTCTACATATTTTATTTCAAACAAAGACTTTGAAAATGGATGATATATTAAATCGCCTTCCATTGGGTTTGATATTTGCACAGGACGATCAGACATCAAAGAAAACTTAGATGCTTCTCTTTCAAATCTTCTCTTAGAAACAACCAAACTTAAGGTATCTCTTATTTCTAAACCAAATTTAGAAATTACTTCTCTTTCTCCAGAAAATCCGGAGTAATTATCCATAAACATTTCAATTTGTATTGCATCTTTAAAATAAGAAGTAGAATCTTCACCAAATATTTGATCTAAATTTGCAAATCTTCTGGGAATGTAATAAACATTAATACCATTTATTTTAATAGATTCCTCTACAAGATCTTCCATGAGATCCTGTGTTGGTTTATAAGTATAATTATTAAAATGTGGGTTTAATGCCATATTAACCTATAAATCCTTGTGGTGGAAGTTCGTATTTTAGTTGTACTTGATCTTCTATTTTTTCTATTTCTGATTTTGCCTCTGAAGCCATATTTGCACCATTAAAAGAAACACCACCCGGTAAACTCATTCCGCTAAACTTTGAAAGATTTAATCCCCATTGATATTTTATCAATGCAGTTAAGTACATTTTTAATAAACGATCATTGTATATTTCTGGGTACAAAGCAGGATCTAATATTCGATATGCTTCAAATATCAAATAGTCTCCCTTTGTCATTTTTTCTTTCCAATTTGTTTCTACATAAATTCTATTTGTTACTCTGCTAAAATTGACACTCTTTTCTGGAGTCAACATATCTTGTAACATTTGCATATGACTTCTAGTAATATTATAACCTATTAAAGAATCACCATATGTGTTTGTTCTTAATCCATATAAATCGTTTAATGCTATTTGGTATTTTGCATCAAACATACCCAATCCACCTAGAGTATCAAATAGTTGAAAACATTTAATAACACTAATAATAGAATCCCCGTCTGGATCTAACGCTGGGGCTGCTTCTATTGGTCTAGTACCATCTCCCTGTGCGGCCGCCGCAGTTGGTTCCGTTATATCAATATAACCACGATCTATATCTGTCTGTGTTACTTGTTTTTTTAAATAAACTCGTTCTACACCGTCGAAATGATACTCAGCAAAAAACTGTAAAGCATCATCTAGACGATCTTCTATTTGAGCATCATCCACGTTTATTTGAACAACGGGATACCCAAGTCGTCTTAGACAGTAATCTTTAAGTTGTTCCCTCGATGAAGGTTTTGCCATATGTAAAATCTCCTTGGTTCTACATTATTTATAAAACCAAGGAGATCCTTTTTTAAACTATTAATTTGTTTATTCTTTAAACAAATACTGAATCTTTGATAAATCCGCTACGGATAGTTTCAAATTATCACCCAAATTATCTATTTCTACTGGTTCCCATTGTACTTCAACTTCATCATTCAAAAAATCGGTAAATTCTTTGATAAAGTTTTCTTTATTTTGCTCAGAAACTGTGGTTCCATCCATAGAGTATTGTTTAATTAACTTAACTCTCTGATCTTCTACCAATTTAACTTCAGCATTTAAAATATTCAATAGCTTCATTAATTTAAAAGAAGTTTTAGTTGGAAGTGGTTCTTCTACTAGTTTGTTTAAAACAGAAACCGAATTGTAAATATCAATCAATCGAACTTTCATAATTTCTCCTTATAGTAAACTCGTGCATATTATATAGCAAACTTTTAAAAGTGCAAATATTTTTTAATAAACGTCTGGTAAATAGTAGTTATATGTTGGATATGTACCAGAAACATATTCACCCAAGTTATTTAATTTATTAATTCTACTTTCATAATTTGCTGGTTTATTGTTGGAAAATTCACCACCCGCCGGTCTTGATCTTTCTTGTGGATAGCAACCACCAGTAAAAGGATCAAAAATGGCACCATCTATATCAGCATATCTCCAGCTTATCAATTCTATATTTCCTTCGGCGCGAATACCAGTTACATAATCTCCGTTTCCTTTTATCCAAACAAATGGATTTTGTAATTTGCTAGGACTACCTAAAGATAAAACAGAAATTGTGTTACCGATAAACTTATAGTCTGTATTAATTGAACCATCTGAATTTACTGGATAATTTCCATTACTATCTTTGTAACAGTTAACAGAAACAATATGATTATTGTTTATATAATTATTTTCATTTTTAAAATAATTTGGTCTTGTAACTCCGGCCGGCAAATTGCTTGGTGTAGAACTATTACCAAAATAATCTGTATATGAAAATCCAAAATAGGGAGTAAAAGAACCAGAAGTGGGAGTTCCTGTTTCATGAAGATAATAATAATTTTGCAATACATTTGGATCTGTATTAGATGGAGGATTACCCCAACCAAAAGTTCTAAATGCATAATCCCAACTACTAGACCATTGGGTAGAATTATCAAATTCTTGTACACCTAAAGGAGATAATGTTGTGGGATTGGTGGTAGAGTTTATTTGAGATGGGCTGAATCTACCACTTGGAAAATTTGGATCTGTTGTGATAAGAGGACCAGCTCCGTACTTCCATCTACGAGGACCCGGCGCGGCCCCAATACCACCAGTGTTAAAAAATACCGAAGGACCATAAAAAGCATAATCGTATTCTGCATCATTTAATGTAAAATCACCTTTTACAGTAACTTTATTAAACTCACTAATTTGCTGTTGAAAATTTGGATTTGTTGTTAAATCAAACTTACAGGGAACTGTGTTACTAGAAGTAAATATTGTATAATTACCATTATTTGAAAATAAATGAATATTTTCTGCGTCTAAACTAGCTCCGGCCGCCCCAGAAAGTGCTAATTGTCTATTAGTTGACACACATCTTGGTGGCACATATACTAATTCTGTGTTACCAGTTGTAGATTTAGTAGTTGTCATACTAAACATTGTCTTATACAACTCTAAATCAACTTCTGGATTTATCGAATACGACCAACTATCTGTTGCAGAATTATATGTAGATTTATATCTTTTAATTTTATTTAATAGTTTTGTAGCAGAATCACTAAAACTATCTTGTCCCAATCTTACAATTTCACACATTTGAACTGGGTGTTTAAAATCGTCCAATACGGTTGGTATGTAACCAGTATATGAAGGATCTGCACAAACACCTATTCCACCAGATCTAAACGATCCTGTTATTGAAATTACTGGAAAGCGTTTTCCGTTTATTTTAGGTATTGAATTTAAAATTAATTCAATATTTTTAAGAACACCATTAGTTTTAGCCCCTGCACGAGTATCGCCAATGTAATCAAATACTACCCTATAAGGATCTCCGCCGGCCCAAGTAGTTTCGACTGTACCAAAAGAAGGATTGACACCAGATGCAGGATTACCCGGTATTGCAAATTTTTCTTTCTTTTTAAATACACCACCAGTCGCTTGTTCCACTACAGATATAAGTTCCACACCATATAATTTACCAGATTTATGCAAACACCATACTTGAAGTGGATAACTTGCCCAACCACCAGAAACAGTAACCTGAACAAAATCTCTATTTTCAATGAAAACGGGTTGGCCAGTTTCATCTGTTAAAAATCCATTTGCTATCCAATCTTTATCAAAATATACTAAATACTCCCATTTACCGTTTGGCTGACCCACACTATGACTAATTAATCCTTCTGCACTTGTATCTGCATTATATAAAATTCTTATTGTTCCATTGGTATCCAAAGTAACCAATCCTTGATCGGAAGACAAATCTATAGATATAAAATTTGGAGAATTTTCTTGTAAAATTCCTGTACCACTTAAATCATTACTAAACAACTCTCTAATTGGTGCTATTAAATTACCATTAGAGTCTGTTGTAACGAGATGCGGATTTTTTTCTTGTAATTGGGCAGCAGTTGGTCTTCTTAAAAATAAATCTGCAATAACTACAGTTTGTCCTGGAGTTGTTGTATAACCTGCCCGCGGCGCATTTATTTTTTGATTACTATCTATTTGTAGGGCCCCACCATAACCACATGCTATAGAAAACAGATTAGACCCTTTTACTTCATTTGCACCAAAATCGTACCATTGGTATTTATTGAGTGTAGATGGGAAAATGGTATTAGAATCTACACCTCTTCTTGCGCTATCACCCCATTCATACAAAGAACACATCCAATTTTGTCCTGCGCCTGTGCTTTTATTATTTGCCCAATCTCTAACCCATGCTGCTTTTGCTTGGGCATCTGGATCAACACCAGGATCAATTGCATCTAATGTTGTGGCATATTCTTCTGCCCCGTCAAAATCAATTCTTTTACCTAAAGCACCACCTATAAACGCTCTTCCTGCTAAACCACTGTCCCAAACGTTTATATTTGCAGACAAATTTACAAATTCATAAGGATCACCAAAATTAGTAAGAGTTCCATCCGCAGTATATGGAAATATTGGATAAAAATTATCAATACTATTACTATCGTGATTTCTTTCTATTACCCAACCATAAATGTCAGAATCAATATACCTAAACAAAGGTAATGCGCTATCAAATGTTGTATTAACTGGTGAAGGATAATATTTTTCTATAAAACTTTTATAAGTAAATTTATTTTCTCCATAAAAATAATTTATACAAGAATATGAATTAGACTGAAGAGTAGTAAGAGAACTATAAATATAATAATTTGGTATTCTTATTTTTCCGTCACTAACTCTCCTTGTTAAATTTGACGGTTCAGCCGGTGTCCACTCTATGGAAGCGGAACCCCCCTGATCTGCTGGTACTGCATTAGTAAATCCTATATCAAGATATGTGTTGCTCCCCAACCCAAATGGGTTAGCAGTTTGATTTACTCTCGCTATTGCCGGAGGTCCAGAAAGACCTCCACCCCAAATAGGAACACCACTTTGACCAGTTACAGTAAATGAAGTTGGTATTATATAATTTAAAAATGCTGGATGGTGAAAATCTTTTCTCAACGGAACTGGTGCAGAGGACACAGTGGTTTCATTTTCGAGCAAACTGTTTGTAAAATGTAGAGGATAAAAACTAATACCTTTAATTATTTTAATAATATTATGAACATTAACAGAACTGCCACTGCCACCATTAGCGCCAACTATTAAATTATTTAAATCTATAAAAGAAATACAACTTTCATCATCGGTTATTTCTACTTCAAATACAATATAATGAGTATGGTTTTCATTTGGAAATCCTATATGAGACCACCATAATAAAGGAAATTGACCAAGATCATTTGCACTATTAACTCCATCTATCCCAACCGGTAAACTAGGAATTGTCGATGATATAAATCCCTGTGGTTGTCCTACACTTGGATCACCAAATCTACTTTCTTCATAATAAAAACCATGTGATGAAAGATTTAATGGAATTGTTCCAACTACTGTGGGAGATCCTGCTTGTACTCCAATAAAATTAGAAATAGCACTATAAATTGTAGCATCTGCAATTGATAAGTTATTATTATTACCTTTTTGTCTAAAGTCTTGTATTTCGGTTTCGTTGTCTGTCATTTTTACAATTTTACTTGTAAATGATGAATGGAGACTGACATAAACCGGTAATGTAAATCTTAATTTAACAAAACTTTGTTGTCCGGGTTTTAAATTTTTATTTTTACTATTTAAAGCAGCACCAACAATAATATCTCTAAAAAACTGTAAACCCCAACCCCCAACTTGCTCACCACCAGATGCAACAGTTGATCCTGCATTCACTGGTGGAATTTGATAAACATGTCTGCACGCATTTTTTACAATATTATTGTCAGCATCTCTTGTACCATCAAAAGATATAGGTCCATAAAAACAATTTTTACAACAATCTTCTATATCAGGAGAACCCAAAACTGTTGGTAAAGTTTTTCCGGTTGCAACATCTTCCGCGTATAAAATCCAAGAAAATGGATTTATTCCATTCCAAGACCACGAAGGGGAATTTTCCGATGGATTGTTTAACTCAGATTTGACAAAATCTCTAGATTCTGGTGAACAAGAATTTCCATTTGAATTATTTATTACACCAGCTCCATTTACTCTTTGTTCAAAAACACCAGGTGTTGTTCCATCAGCAGAGCAGAATCCAATGTTTGGAATACCTGGATAAAAATAATTAAAACTATCTTGACCCCAATATTCAGTATTAGATGGTCTGGTAAAATTGTTATTAAACAAACTACCTTTATACCAATTTAAACAAGAATCGTTTGTCCAAAAATTATAAAAATCTGTTCCATACACAGCACCGCAATATTCTTGACCACATTTCCAAAATGGTAAAAGAGAACCAGGTTGTAGATCAGTTGTTAAATTAAAAATAACAGGTCTATTGTAGAATGGGTATATCGAAGAATCACGAGTTGGTGCTACTTCAGATAAATCTAGATCTTGATTGTACGCACCATCGGGTATAGCAGGCATTGCAGTGGATGGATCTACTACTGTATTACCAGAAGAATCTCTTAAATTTTTACCATGTTCAGTCCACAAATAAACTGGTTTTCTGTGCAATACAAATACTGTGCTTTTTGTGTCACCGGTCATATAATCTACAACAATATAACCAGGAATTATAGGATAATTTGTAGTTTTATCAAATGCTTCAATTAATTTTGGATGCAATTTTGACAACCAAGTACCAGAATCATAAGTAGTAACTTCTCCATTTACAATTGATGTTGCATTTTTTACTAAAATTTTACAATGTTCAGCAAAACAATGTTCAGCAAGATCACTAGTAATGGGTCTATTATCAACATCAAATGTTTGTTTTAATGTTTTATAATAACTACTTGATGTAGTATTTTCTATATTACCCGTTCCTTGTCTGGCTTCTTCATATGAACAAGCAACTTTTGACCAATAATTTTTATTTAAATTAAACTCAGGAACTTGACTTCCTGCAATTGTCGCTGTTGACGCACAAGTGGCTGGAGGAATTGTTGTCGAGGATAGAGAACGTTGAGTTAGTGTTGGTGCAATATTAGCATTAACATCATTAGAACCACATGTAAAATAATATTTTGTGGTTGGATTGCTGCTTACACAAGTAAGGCACTCAAAAACTACTACGTTATTATCCCACACTAAAATAGGATTTCCGCTAGAATCTCTTAAATAAATTTTAGATATTTCTTGTGGATTTCCTAAAGAATCTCTTACAAAAATTCTTGAAATATTTTTTGGATCTCCACTACTATCTCTAATATACATCATAGATTATGCTCTCACAAATATTAATTGTCCTGGTGGACCATCAATTGAAGTATTACCTTCAACATCAAATCCGGCCGGTAATACTATGTATAATGGACCTCTGTCTGTATTAGTAATACCACCTTCTAGATCAGCAGCACTATCAACAGTTCCATCATAAAGAGTTTCTTCATAATTAGACTCTACAAAATTTTCATCAAAATGCCCGTCTACCCCTGCCCTGACAATAAATATTGTATTTCTTAAATTGGGTCTATCCATAGAGACCGCACCAATGTGCCAATGCAGTAGAGCATCAGTTCCAGACAGACCAGATAGTGGTTCTATAAATCCTTGTGTATCCGAATACTGGTGAGTAGTTTTGTGTGGAGAAATAGTCATTCCGGTAATGTTACAATTTTCAAAATTAATTTGTCTTGTTGTTCCACTACCTACTATTCCAAAATCAATGTCATGATCAAACACAACTTTGCTGCCATCTGTTGTAAATATTTTAGTATTATCTCCACTTGTTGCAGATTTTGCAATTTGTATAAATGACGAGGAAGATCCAACGCTTCCATTTATTGAAAATCTAAGTCCAGTAGAATAGAAATGCATTTGAGAACTTGCAGCATCTCCTGTAGTTGGTGTTGTTGTCAAATTACCAAAAGAAATTATGTTAAATGGATTACTTGTGCTAGAACTATTTAAACTCATCATGTTATTACTAGCACTAAGTCTTTTACTACTCAATGAAAGCACACCGTCCGCTCCCAAAGAAAGATTACTTGAGTTTAATATAATATCACTTGCAACAACTTCCCATTTAGAGGCAGTATTATTAATAACATCCCAATAATGTGTTCTATAATATTTTGCATAGTTGTATTCTTGCAGACCTGGAATATTAGCATTTGCCGATCCAGCATAAATAGGATCTATTAATTCAAATGCTTTAGATGGGTTTGTATTCGAAGCTATATCACTTAATTTGATGTCTGTTATAGCAGTGTCTGGGGAAAAATATATTTCTTTATATAGCAAATCTGTAAATGCGTGACTCGTTCCTGCAACATTTTTATGTCCTAAAACAATATAATCCGCAGTACCCGTTCTATTTTCTCTAAAATATGCTTTATTTCCATCTCCACGATTTTCAAAAGGATTTTCTACTCCTTGAAACGCTGTAAGATCTGCTTTTCCTCTATACAAAGCAGACACAAATGGTGCAGTCGTTGGAGTATTAAAATTGCTTATCGCACTAACGTTTGAACAACGCAGAGTTGGTCCATCGTCTGTATATAAATTAGTGTCTGCTTGACAAACAATATGAGGAGCTGCAACTCCGTTAATAGTAGAAATACCTAAAGCACTTAAACTCATATTCCTTCCGGCACTGAATCTTAAAGGAATACCAGAGGTATGAGAAGAAGACAGGGCCGACGCCGACAAATCTATATCAAGATTAGGGGTAAATGTACCACTTGCCGGGGTGCCGGTCCCTGTTTGCCAATTTGTTTTTTGGACCCTTGAAAAATTTGTTATAGCTAAAGCTTTTCTAAGAGTTCCGTCTTCTGATCCTGTGCCTTTGATATCTGCGTTTGTTAATGTGTTAGTACCTATTTTAGCCAAAACTTGATCATTACTAAAATTTAAAGCTGTTGGTTTTGCTTCAGTGCTTGAGTTATTTGCAAGCACACTGTTTGCCTGCATTTTACGAAGATCAATATCAACATTTAATGTTGTTGTGCCCGAGGCTATTTCACCAGTAACTTCTAGTCTACCACCATTATCAGAAAAACGAATTTCATTGAAGTCTGGACCTATTGTAAAAGTACTTTTAGTATTAATTCTAATTGCCGTTAATCCGGTTACTCCATCTCCAGTTCCAGTATTTGTTATAGTAATTTCATTTGTAGATGAATTAGCAGAAAAAGAAATTCCAGTTCCAGCGGCCAAACGCAATAAACCTTTTTCTGAACCATCAGCAGTTAATAATATTCCTGGACCAGATGTACCAACTAATACAGCACCAAAATACGGAAATTCTACAGTTGGTTGTGCATAATCAGTTGAATCATTTCCTGTCCATTTAAGAATATCTGCTCCGAGTGCTTGTATTGCGCCTCCACCTCTTCCCACTAAACAGACAGATTCTGAAGATAAATCAATAACTCCCATTCCATCTGTTGTGCCCGAATTGCCCAAAATTACGTAATTATCAGATATATCAATGTCAAATACTGCTGCATTTGGATCATCAGTTGTTGCTGTTATTTTAACAAATCTTCCAGATTTAAACGTAAATGTATCTGATGAACTAGCAGCATTGTGCGTATAAATTGTTTCACCTTCATATGATTCAAATTCTAAAGAACCATAAGCATTTTGTGCAACTCCTGTGTTTGATATTTTAATTCTTTTTGGATTTAAATTTGTTCTAGCTTCTAATTGAATACCATCTCCAGCTTCAAAAACAAGAGCACCATCTTTATCTTCAGCAGTGGCCTCTCCAATTTGAGTAAATTCGTCATCAGAATCGTATAATTCCCATCGGTTAAAAACATTTGTTATTTCATCAATATATCCAGTTGTTGCAATACCTAAAAATGTTCTAACATCCCTACGATTTAATCTTCTAATTTTATTATCTGGAAATTGTGTATTTGGATTAGATATTCTACCTACCATATAACCAGCAATTTCGTCTGGAATATATTCATCTCTTCTATTAGGAGGATATCCTGTATCTAAATTATAAGTTTGACCGTTATATGTCCATTCGGTGGATGATCCACCAGCATAAGTAATTGGTAAAGACGAATCTAAAGAAATATTACCACCGTTAGTATTCTCAAACTCGTCCACATCTCCACCCTCTAAAGACACCAAAGTACCTTCACCATTTTCATCGGAAAAAAGCATTTGGTATGGTCCAGTATAAACAATGTTTCCTGGAGAAACGCCACCTTCTATAGATGCATTTATTATAATTGCATCATTTGTGTCTTGTTCAAATGTAATTCCTACACCAGCAACAAAATTTAACGTATCAAATTGTGTGTCAGGATAGTGAGTAAATTCGGAACTGTCATTTGTAAATTTAAAATTAGTAAATGCATTTGGTGTCTCAAAACTAATAGATTTTGCAGTATCATCACCAATTATTGTTAAACTATTACTTGTAATATTAATAATTTCATCAACTGCCTCAGACGTTACAAATACATCACCGTCAGTAGAACCAACACCATTCAATTCAAATGTTTTAAATGTATCTTGTGTTCCAGCCAATCCGTCAACAGAAATAACGATTCTATCTTGAGCATCAACATCTAAAGAAATATTTTGTCCAGCAACAAATCCAAGATCATAACTAGGACTATTAATTTCAATATTAGATTCTGTGTCTGTACTACCAAAAACAGAAATATTAGTAATAGAAGACGAACTTGTAGTTGCTGTTGTTAATAATCCACTACTGTCTGAAATTGCAATAAATACAGGTTTTATTATTCCTGTAGAATATTCTGTATCAACATATTCGCCTGTTATAGTTTGGGAAAGATAATATTTAGTTCCTGGAACCAGTGTAGTAACTGAATCTAATTCAAATTCACCATTTGTTACTATAGTAGCAACACCTGCGTCAATAGACTCTACTATACCAATTACATCATAATTACTGGAACTATCTGCTAGTGCTTTTTCATACCAAACTATATCATTGGTTAAATTACTAGCATATACCAAATTACCTACAGAAAGGGTAGTATAGTTTGATGTTACAATTCTGTTTATAAATTTCTTGTTTAAAAGACCATCTGTATTTGTTAATGGTACTTTATTTTCCCCACCCGGACCGGTTACAAATTGTTCCGATTCTGCCAAATTACTAATGCTAATTTTACCAAAAATTTCAAATTCGCTTAAATTAGAATCTTCATTGTATGTGTACTTTATGGTTTCGTATGTGTTAAGAGTTCCTGTACCCGATCTATAACCCTCTGTTGCTACTATAGTATAATAACCTTCTGCAAATTTCATAGACCATTTCATTGGCCAAGTTAAATTTGTGGTTCCTAATATGTTCGGATTTGTTACATAAGGAATTCCACCATCATCGCCCTCTACACCAGTATAAAAATTCAAAGCAACAAACTTTTGCTTTAGTGGTCCATCAGTAAAATATGGATCACCTTCATTTGGGAAAGTAGTTGTAGCAAAATTAAAATTAGCAGTTGTAGTAAAAGTATCTTCGGATGTTACACCTTCGCCAATATAATCCGTACCAGCATCTCTATTTGGATCATCTGTTAATGTAATAAATTCGGGATAATAATTTCTAATAAATGCTTCTGGAGAAATGTTTATTCCAGAATCAATTAACGACGTTTTTAAATTGATACCATTTGGGTATCCTTTTTCATTGTCGTATGTAAAATTAATTTCAGCACCGGAAAGCAAAGATGTTTGATCTTGTAAAACAATACCAGTAGTATTAATTTTATTTGTAAATGAAATTAAACTATTAAACGTGTGTTGATGATTAATTGTTTCTGGTAATAAATCTTCCAATGGAACTTTCAATAAATTTTCATCTCTAGAAAGTAGCACATAATCTGTTTCATTTGTTGGACTTGTTGTGTTTGAAGTCGTCGATAACAGCTGCACATTAGAAAAACTTATTACTAATTCTTTTGCTTCATTAAATGAAACACCAGTGCCGGCATCAATATCAATTGTAACTATTCCTTCTGAGCGGGTTAAATTGATGCCATCTCCTTGAAATACATCAACTAAATAGAAAGAATTTACAGCATTTATTATTTGATTTGTTCTATTTAACCAATCAATAACTGTATCGCTGTTTGTTAGTGTTTCTAAATTAAATACTGGTTCTCTAAATGTGCTCATTGATTATTGCCTTCTAATAACTTTTGCACTATTTCTTCTAATGTTTTAACTCTTTTTTCTAAAATTATATATCTTTGTGCTTCTTGTTTTTTTCTTTTTGCTTCCTGCAATTTTGTTTTATCGCATGCCAATAAAGCACCAGTAACCGGATCTCTCCGAAGATCTTTTCTATAATTGTCGTTCATAATACAGCAACACCTCTTAGATCTTTGATTTTTGGAACCAATGCTTCGTTATTTGTATACAAACATATCTTTATTGCAAATTTATTATATACAGATAGTGTATTTGTTTCTGGTAAATCAAATTTTATATCCGTATATTTATCTTCGGATAATGAAGTAAAATTATCAAATTCTTCTAATCCCATTTCGGGTATTAAACGAACCCAAGGATTTGTGTGGAATTCATTAGTTTGTTCTTCTGGTTGATACTTTAAAAATGCTTGTATTTTTGTTCCGGCCGGTTTATTAACCGCTAGTGCTAATTTAAACCCACTAGATTCAAAACCTGTATCCAAATTTACTATTCTGCTAATATATCTAGCTCTCTTGAAAGTATCAATATTATCTGCGATGTGATTTGCGTATGGAAGCAATTCTCCATTTGTTGCTGTGTCTGAATTAGACTCTATGATATTTTTAATAGTAAATACTGAGAGTCTTTCTGAATTAATTATTGGGCAAACGTCTTTATTTCTTGTAATACCCTCTGCTTTAAATATTAATTTTTGACCAGAATTTAAAGTTTGAGTAGAAGTATAATGCACATCTCTACCAGATTCTATATCGGTCCAAGTAGTACCATTATTTGTACTAATTTGCCATTTTACTGTAGCACCTGGTGTAAAATCTTGATATGCTGAACTAAAGTTTAAAGTTTCATATTTTAATGTTTGCTGTTGTGTTGTGGTTTCGCCATAGAAATAATATGATGTATTTGTTGTAAATTCTGCTTTATGCAAAATCATCATCAAATCCATTTCTGGTTTTGGTAACCATGTACTTCCGTTTGATGATGCAAAGAATACACCAATATAAGGTTGTTCTGTTACAACTAACGAACCATCTACAAGAGTTTGTCCAATTTCACCAAGATATACTTCGTACTCTTGAGATGTAGATTTTACAACAATTGAATGTTCTCCTGGCTCTAAATAAACAGGCGATTCAAATGTAAATCTAGTTCTAGTAGATTCATCTGTTGCAACTGGATTATCTGATATTTTTACTTGTGTTGGATGTAAACTTGCAGTTCCGCCAGGATAAATTTTGTATGAGTCTGGGAAACCGTTTACAGTTGGTCTAAGCTGAACTTCAACTGGAATGTTTGTAGAATTATCAGGTTTTCTTTGGAAGAACAAATCCACACTTGTTAAGAAAATACCATTTGGATGTAATTCTTTATTAACAAAGAATGTTTGTGCCAAAGGATCTACTCTATATGGACAACCGATATTTGTGACAATTACTTCATCCCAGAATATTCTACGTTCTTCTTCCCAAGAAACTGTTTCCATACCCCAATCTCTAATTTTTGCATTGGTGCTTTGTCTTGTTTGGGATAAACCAGCAGCAGAATATGTTGTTTCTGCAAAAGTAGATGCTCTTGTATAGTCATTATTTTGATTATCAGAAAGAGAGAATTTTCTGTCACCAGTTCTAAATGTTCCTTCTGGCATATCAAAAATAATATAAGCATTTCCTGTGCTAGTAGTTTTTCTTATACCATTTCCGGCCGTAAATTTATTAGCAGGATTTAAAGATGGTCTTTGATAATCTGCGTCTGCTTCTGCTGGAGTGTTATAAATGTAGCAATGTTGAGAAACATCAATACCATCAAAGAATGGATAAATTCTAGCATTTGTTTTTAATGCATATGCTTGAATTTTTATTCTTTTTGCTCTCATATATGGTATCAATCCAACTTCAACTACTCTATCACCAAGAGACACTTGTTGAGTAAATGTGCGTAATTGATCTTGTGTAATTGTTCTTTCTTGATCGCCCCACCAGTGATTTGTTGTTACTAATTGATCTTGACGCCAATTACCACCAAGATTCAAAGTTCTTCTAACCTCATCTGTAGACAATATACCTGAATTTAACATTCTCCACATACCATAACGCAAAGCAAAAGGACCAACTCTAGCATCGTTTAATGCTCTTACGATGTTGTCCCACGCAGCATCGTTACCAGCAAAATCAACGTTTAAATCTGGTAAACGTGTGGTATCTACCCAGTCATCTTCTCTTGGAGAAAGACGAATAACACCCTTTAATGTTATTACCTCAAATGGTGTTACTGACATTGATCTTGTAGCCATAGGTTGGGTAACAAAAACTTTTTCTGTGTATGGTAGGATATACAATCCAGTAGACAATCCTCTTGATGCCGTTCCTGTAGCATCTGTTACACCAACATTATTATTTGTTATTTCAATAAATGTAGTGCCTGTTTGCCTTTCGGTGACTTTTAAATTGGTCGGAATTGCAACAGGACGTAGGCATTCTTCTTTATCATCAATTGCAGCATAATAATCAGGATGTACTATATCACTTATTTTATGAGTTTGGAATGCATCTACTATTATACCATTTTTAAATCTATTATTACCATTTTCATCCTCAATTAAAAGAGAATCTGCTTTACTTTCCAATAAAGAAAGAGCAGTATAAGACTCAATTTGAGCCACTCTTCTTTCAATTCTACCAATATCTTTCATAGTATATCTTCTATTATCTGTAAAATACAGACTCAAAGAATCATAGTTATACACGTATACTGGTTTTTTAATTCTATAGATTACCATACCCTCTTCTGGTAATTGAGGATATGCTGGATTTAATGCTGGTTTACCATAAGCAAACTTAAACACACCATAATTATCAATATACATGTAATCGTATCTTGGTAAATATGCTTTTACTGTTGCACCTACTATTGAAGAAGACGGAATAGGAATAAATTTTGTGTTTCCTACATTTTTATCGGGACTTGTTTCATTTACAAAATTTCTAAAATCTAAGAAAGCAGAAGGATGTCTTCTACTGCCATCTACTTTAGATTTGTAAAGAGGTATGTCTCTTACACTTAATGTAGAATCATTAAAATCTTTGTAAGATTCTCTTAAAATAATTCCTGGTTTTTCTGGTATTTGCCAAGAAACACCACTAACTCTTATTTTAATAGAAAATCCTACGGTCTCGTCTCCTGTTAAAACAAATGGAAATGCTGGAAATGCTGGTAAAATTTGAGTAGCAGGATTTATATTTTCTTCCAAATAATCTTCATTTAAAACAATTATAGATGGTTTATAAACATAATCATCCACTTCTTTAGAAACTGTAAATTGTTCTGCAACATTAGAAGAAAATAAGTTAGTACCATTTAGTGAAAATACTGATAATAATTTTTCTACTTCATATTGTTTTGCTGAAGTTGTTTCTAAAAGAGCAGTCCATTTTCCGGCATATTTACCAGTTGCTTGATATTTTAAATCAACATCCATTGTAAAATGTTGTTGTTTTTTTGTTTTTATAATACTATTATTAATCGAGCATTTTACATCGCAGCAAAATATTGCTCTAGTTATAGGATTAGATTCAGAACCAAGTTTTCTAATAAATCTTATTTTTGTTCTATCTCCAGTTGGACCTGTTGGGCTAAATATTGTATAATTTAACGTAGAAGCATCACTTGGACTTGCTGTACCTGTCGTAGGCACCAAAGTAATTGGAGTTCCATCTTGTTTTATTGCAAAAGAAAATGTGCTAGTTCCAAGTTGTGCAGGAAATTCTGCCCCATCAATAGTATTCAAAGTATCATTTACATCAATTTCCAAAGTTGGGCTTGAACCAGTCCATTGCAATTCATATATTTTTTGTACAGTAATTTCTTTATTGGCTAAACCGGTTTGTACTTCTTCCAACACTTCTGTACCCGGTAAAGTTGTTAATTGTAAATCATAACGAGTATCATAAACTTTTGTATTGTTAATTGTAACACCAACATCATCCAAACCTGTTTCTTCTTGTTTAACTTTAAACAATATTTCTTTTACAGGAGATCCACCAGTTGTATTAGATACGCAAATATGACTTACATCTTTGACAGATAAAGTATTAATTAATTCAGGTTTAATTTCCGAATTCATTAAATGAACACGATAAACTTGATCTATTATTGTTAATGGTATATTTTCTGGAACTTCTGGATCTGGATTGGACGGATCAAAATCTGGATTAGGAACTAAAATATCGACTTCTTCTGGACCATCATAACTTAATGCTTTTACTCGCGTTGTTCCTATTGAAGAACCAGTTACTGGAATACCTGTTGAAAGAAGAGAAAATTCGTTTAAATTAATTCCCGCATCATTTATTATAAATGGTTGTTTGATTCCGTTGCTACTAAAATTATACCAATCAATTGGTTGATTTGTAGTTTTGCTTGTTCTTTTCACAATTCTGAGAGGTAAAATATTTCTTTGTGTATTGGACATCAAAGAACCACCCTGCTCTTCAGGAGAAATACCCGGACCATACCTAAAATTAGGTAAATCTGTAGTTATTGAAGTTGGTACAAGAGGATTGTCCCACTGTGATACCTTATCAAACAACAACGGATCTTTTGGACCTTTTTTATATTTCTTTATTATTAATGTAGATGGTTCACTAAGTAAAGCAGTTTCATTTGGTTCCCATGATAAAACTTTTCCAGCGGCGTAATTAGAAACTTGTTTACTTCCATTTGCTAATGTTTCTTCAGCCAAAAGTTGTACTACAACTTCGCCTGGTTTGTATTGATAATTTGGATTATAAAAATTTTCACCAGATTTTAATTGATATAATGATTCTCCACCATTACTGTTTTCCCAAGATTGTATATATTCAAACCCAGGTTTATATGTTGGAGATGTAGTGGTATTTTTAAGATTTACAAAAGAACCAATTCTTCTTTCGAATTTGCTAGAAGATGCAATACCAGAACCATATGCAACTAAAGTGGCTCCATTTTTTTGATAAACGTTACCATATTTTTGTTCCATTATACTTCCGGGACACAACAAGTACAATATTTTAGAAGCACTGTCCCAGTGAATATATTCGCCTACTATTTTAGAAATACTATTACTAGATTTTGGAATATAAAAAGCACCATTTCCTGAGTGATTACCACATGCTTCAAATTTCCATTGATATATTTCTTGTCCTGGCAAATAGTCACCATTCGATAGTTCTTCAGCAAACGTAATTTTTTGGACAGTTCCGCAATCTGGAGAACTAATTTTTCTTATGGCCTGTATACTGTAAATTACACAACTAGCCCCGCAACGTCCTGCCGAATCGCCAGTACATAAAACTCTAGAACATCCAGTCGCACCTCCACCGCTGCAATTTTCTAATGTACTAGGTAAAGTTGTTTCAAACTCTACAAATACCGACATTAAATTTGTATTTGAATCAATTGCGGTGGATATAACTGTTCCTGCAAATCCCGTTGTTCCGGTGCAAATTGCAGTTTGTGTATTTTGTTTTAAATAAACTCTATCTCCACTTGCATACATTCCTCTGCCTATTTTAAATGGATCAAATCCACTACATGTTATTTGAGTTCCAGATTGTGAGTCTACCGATTCTAATGCTGTTAACTTATAAACATTACTTAAAGTATTAATAGAACGAATGCTAGAACCATAAGACATTGGATTGCCTTGATAGGTTTTTTGTTCAGGTCCAGTCAATGGATAAGTAAATTCTCCAATTTCATTGCAATAAATCACACCATTATTTTTATTAAATGCCGTTGGATCTTCGCTTTGATGATATAATACTTTAATAAAAAGTGTGCCGCCGCGGCCTTCCCCGGACGATGGTGGAACCCAACGAAGAGGAATACCTTCAGCTATAACTTCACCAGTTAAACCATCAATTTGTTTAACTCTAAAATGTTTTACAATGTCATATTCTTTTTGTGTAGTTGGTTGTATGAACATTTCTGGTCTAAATCCAGCCTGGCCAGAAGTTTCATTTGTTGGATCATATGCGGTTCTAAAATTACCACGAAAACTATCAGTAAAATCTATTTTAATAACATCGTTCACTGCATCAGAAAACGATTTTGCAATGTATGTTGTTTTTGAACTAGAACCAGAAACACGCATTAATGCGTTACTTAATCCATTTTGATAACCGTTTATTGCTGCCATATTTTCCCTTTGTTATCTTTATATATTAAACAAATTATTCTTCTTCCGCATTATATGCTACAAATAAAACACTTTCATGAGGATAATAATAATCATCAATACTCTCATTACCTGTTAATATTTGCATATCAACAACATTTCCTTGTGTTTCTTCGTTGGTAAATTTAAATGGTGACCATGCATGTATTCCTCTAGCATTTGAGGAAACTCCTGTTTGAAAAAGCAACAAAGTTGCGGTATCTTCGTCAACCATTTCAAGTGCTGGTAATTTTTCAAAATTTACCTTTTGAGTAGGAAATACATCATTAATATCTGGTGTACCGTCTTGTGGATTGCTGGTATCAGTCGAAGCAAATGTTGCTCTAACATAATTACCAAGAACAAACTCAACATTTTGATTAATAAATGTCTCAGTTTCGCTTTGTTCTCCATCTATTCTATATTCTATACCTCTGGGAGCAAAAGTTTCATATTCATATCCCTTTACATACGCCTTTCCGGGTTGTAAAATAATATTTAATTTATTAACATCTCCTGTGGGCAAATCTCTAGTAGAATAAGAACCGGCACCATCTATTTCAATTTGTAAACCATTAGACGTTACAATAATACCGTTTGTCCCCGAAGCAAATGGTCCTGAAGCAAATTTGTAACGGTATGATAGTATGTCTGTAAAAGCGCCTTTACTTAATAACTGGCAAACTATTTTTACACTTCTGATTGCTGTTGTTTGACCCGGAGGAATGGCAAAATCTTTAATTATATCAATAACTTTTCCAACAGGGAAAGTTAGTGTTGTAAAATTTATTCCAGCGGCATAAGGATCAAATGAAGTTTGATTGCTTGGATATATAAACCCGCCTAATTTTATGGTATCAAAATGGGCATTTGCAGAAACATCACTCAAAGTTAATATTATTTTATCTTTTCTTAAATGATTTTTAACCTCTCCGATAAATGGTTTTATTGTATATGAACCAGATTCATCGTGGGTTCTTCTTGCAAAAAGATTTAAAAGTTGAGCGTAAGAACTATTGTTTTTTACATAATCTGTAACACCTCTAGTGGTTCTTAATAGTTGTACAAAGTTATCTGTAACATAATTATCCAATTCTACAACGTTTGAATCATATTCTATAGTCCCCAAACGCAAATCAATTTTATATCTATCTGCTCCAGGTGCAGCATAATTATTGAATCCTCTGGATGGATCGGTCAAAGTGGAATCATCTAAATGTGTAATTATTTGTCTATCAACAAAATATCCAATTCTATTAGATGGTTTTGCAAATAATCTAACTCCTTCTGGCGCAAAAGAAAAAGTTGCACCAGTATCCATAGTAACTTCTGTTTCAAATTGTTTTGATCTCTTATATAAGGTAACTGTTTGTTTTTGTGTTTTTATAAAATAACCGTCTTTGTAAAATATACCATCATTTACCGTAATTAAATTTGCAATACCCTTTACTTGAATAGTATCTTGTGGAGGGGTTGTTGATTGTATTGAGGGGTTTATAACTCTAAAAAATTCACCAGTTGCACCACCATTTGGGTCCGATCCTATAAACAAATCCCTAGACATTTCAAAAATACCATCTGGTACAGTTGGACCCACAGAATTTATTGAATAAAATAATATAGAATAATCATCATTTACAGAAAAACCAGATGGTTCATAAAAATGCAAACGAATTGTTGCAAGTTCTTCAAAAGTACCAACACTACCAGTTGCACCAGTTCTTCTATAAACTTTTAAAACGTTAGAGGTACTTGCCGTACTTTCTGCTATGCTTTTTAATAACAAATCGGAAGACTTTGCAGTAGAGACTCCACTAGTATTAAAAGTTGTTTTGATGACTCTAACAAATTCATTTGAAGAATATTGTATTTCTCCACCAAAAACTTTGCTTCCATCAACAAATACATGATCTGCAAACTTTGCAACCTGTGATTGCAAAATTGTTTGTAGTTGTGTTAATTCTCTTGCTTGTACTGCATACCCAGGTCTAAAAAGAATTTTTAAAAAATTCTTAGCGTCATCAAAATCGTCATAATAGGGATCATTTGCAGCAAAATCTGGATTTTTAAATACCATAGTTTCCTCAGAATTCTACTAATAATTTTATTTGTTCTGTGTTACTCAAAGTTCTTTTAATAGGACCAACATCACTTATGTATAATAAATCACCGGAGTATTTTATTAAATCTGGAGTTCTTTTTATATCTACTACTTTAATTTTCATAGAAGTAAAGATCTGAGGATCGTACAAATCATTGATTTTGTAGATAAAATCAGAATTTACTTCAAATTCTTTATTATAATTATTAACATAGAGATATATTTTATTTGAATTTATGTTTGTTGGCAGTGCAGTTCTTATAATTTTACCTATTGCTCCAGTAAGTCCTTGTCTAATAAAGACATTGGTTTCTAAGGATACTAAATCTTGATTAACCAGAGCAAAAGGAGTATCTATTCCATCTCTAATTATTTCACATTCCAAAATATAAGAACAAGAAAATATATTTTGATTAACATCAACAGGAAGACTTATTGCTGCTAGTGTACCACTGGTAGATGGTGTTGTTGTTCCATCTGGATTTTTTATTAAACCCGTCATTGTTTCGCCTGGTACGTATACACCGTCTTCATATCTAGAAATAATAAAATCCAATGGAGTGTTTATAACTTTTACTTTAACTCTATTTGGATAGAGAGGATTTACGTAAGAATTTCCTGGATTTGGTTTTAAAATTTCTGTACTTTTTAAAGATTCTGAGCCAAATAATGCATCGTCGAATGTAAAGTTGTCTGCTTCAAATATATTTTGATAAACAGCAAAAATTGCATTTGAACTGTTACTTTCTGTATCAGCAAACACAAAAAACTCATCATCTGATGCTTCTGTTCCGTCTGTTTGTAGTTCTGATTTTAAATTTTTAATTCTGTATCCAGAAAATGTTTCAAATGCGCCATTTATAAGTTTACACTGTAGAGTTGTAGATACTGCAGTACTAATAATAAATTCAATCTCTGCTCTAAATTGCTCTTGTGCAGTATCTGGTCCTCTTACTATAATGTCTCCCACTTCAAAAAATGAATTAGAATTGGTATAAGGTGTGATATTATTTCCTATTGTAATATTAACTCTAGGATTTACCGCCTCTATAGTCATCTCCCTAATTTCTGTGGTTGTTTGACCAGCAGTTTGCAATAAACCAAATTGACTTTCCGAACTAGGACTTTTTAATACAGCAATTTGTGTATAAAAAGTATCATTTCTTATCACACCATTATATTGAGCACCAATATAGTTAATTCCTATATTTTCTGGTTTTTCATACAATTCTGGATTTGTTTGTGACAGTGCAGTAGTTGGTTTTATTTTTTTAGAAATCATTACATGTTTAGCGCCTAGCAATTGAGTAATATCAGCCGCTAAACCATTCAGCGCAATTATTGGTCTTAAAACAGAACCGTTTTGTACATAAAAATAAGCATTAGCATAGGTATAATTTTGTCCACCATTTAAAACGTAAATGTTATTTAAACGCTTATCCAAACCTAAAATTGCAATTGCACATGCACCTTCACCATTTCCTACTATTTTTATTCTTGGTAAAATTCTAAATTTTTCTGAAATTGGTGGCTCTGTGCTTCCAGATGTACAAATTAAATCTTCGCACAATTCTAATACAAACTTTCCATTGCTCATTAAATAGCTTTTTTCTATGACACCAGTATAACCGTTTTCAAAATTTATAACATAGTTATCATTGTAAAAGTTTAAAGTTTTATTTAAATCTGCATATAAAGTAGCCTGTTCAGCCGACATTTCTAAAATAATGTTTGTTCCTGTATTTGGTCTTTTAGTAACACCAACAGAATATGAAAAAGTAACATTAAATGCGTCTGTGTATGCATTACCCTGATTAGTAATTGTAATACCTTCTATTGCTCCCTGTATTGAAGATGATTCTACATTTTGTTGTAAAACTCTTGAATCAGTAAAAAGATCAGTACCAATTTCATTTATTGGTATGTAACCTGGATAATTAAATTTTTCTAACTCTTCTTCTCGTAATTCATATAAAAATTTCCAAGTATAACCATCAGCAGTAGTTTCTAATTGCAAAGAATTGCCTGTTGGAGGATCTGTGGATAACACATTTACATTTGAAGGACTATCCATGCACAAATAAACTCTTTTATTTGTTTCATTATATGCATAGAATTTTTCTTTTAAATCATATTGATTTTTACTTTTATTGAATGCCTCATATCTTGTATTTGCTATCCAAGTATATTGCGGTATCATTAAACTCAGATCTTCTCTATACAATTGTGTAGCAAAAAACATATTATCCCATGTGTTTTGATCTGCTTCGACAGTATCTTGGGTGGGTGCTAAAAATTGTGTTCCACTAGTAACAGAGTTACCTATAGTAATAAAATATGTGTTATTGGTGTCTCCAAAATCATTTAAAAACACCTTTGCGTTATTTTGTCTTCCTTTTTGACGAAATATTGACATATTTTAATTCCTTAAATTAAACCTTCTGTGCCTAAAACTTCAGAACCTAATAAACTATTTAACTCTTCAATTAGTGGTGATTGTGGTTGTTCTAATAACAAATTATTTATATTAAGTTCTGAAGGTATTTGTGTAGTATCTTCCGCATAAACTGAAGTATCTTGTTCTTTGAATTTAACATAAGTTAGTGTATCAGCATGAGCATCTTTTATTACAAGAGGATCATTTTTACTAGTAGAAGACCAGAAAACGTATCCACGATCTATGTAATTTTTTACAGATAAGAACATTTCATTTCTAACTTTATTATAATAATCTTCATCTCTTCTGGTATTACGTCCGTCCCACGGTTGCAAACCACTTGGTTTGGGTGAAGGATTTGGAGCTCCAGCATCATCCCATGCAGGAGCATATTGCCATATATTTTGATACGTTTGCCAACCAGTTACAGGATCTTTTTCGGTTGGATTTTGTGTTCTGTATGCTTTTAGTAAACTTGGACTTAGTAAATAGAAATTTTCTACAAAAGCACCAATTTCAGTATTTCCTCTGTACCAACATAACATTTTATTAGGATCAATTCCACCCCAAGTTGTCCAATTACCAGAATCATCATTATTTGTTTCTAAATTTATGTTCCATTCAGCAGAATTTAAATAACCAGAAACAGTTGCAATATATGGAGAATATTGATATGCCTTTGGACTGTAAGACAGTAACGTGGTGTTTGTTTCTGTTTTACCATCTGGATCTAATTTTCTAAATCGTTCTCTGCCTTTGTTTATCCAACAAGAATCTGTATAAACACGGTTAAATGTATTTTCAGATGCAGAAACTTCAGTAACTAATTGTCCCTTACAAACTTCAATTTGAGGATCAATATCATACATTGTTTTTCTTGGGAAAGTAGTTGACTGTATTTCATTGAATTCATTTAAGATGGGCGCGGTAAAATCGACAGGAATAGCTTCACATATTACAGTTTTAAGTTGAGGCCATTCATTCATTAACCACGCTTTATAATCGCCAACTGGATCTCTTGACGCTGCATTGGAACCATATGTTAAAGTACCACCATTTTGATAATTAAACATACCTACACTAACATCAAATCCTAAGAAATTAATTCCGGCATCAAACCAAGGTTGTAATTCTTCTCGTAAGAAATCTGCATGTTTAATATTATTTAAAGGATCTGGAATTTGCCAACCCTTAACAGATTTTCCTTCGGCAGTTGGTCCGGTAGTATTTTGCAACCAATTACCCACACCCGCATCACCTACTATTACATGTTCACCATGAGCCGGTTCACCATTTACAGTTGGTATTGTATAACCAATATATAAACCAACATCAACATGATCATCCAAATTTGAACTAGAGTTTTTGTTGTTAATAAAATCTTGTAACCAAGTTAAATATTCTGTTAATCTTGCTTCTGGATTGAAACAAGGTCCGGCGACATAATTAGTATCGTCGCAAGAAGGTAAACTTTCTGCTTGTGCAACATTAGGTATAATTAATGTGCCGCCTCCAGACATAGTTCTTGAAAGTGCCCAATCATACCAGCATACTTCTGCTGGATTTACAAATTTTTCAACAACATCATAAGTACCATCCAAATTTACTTTAATTTTATCATAAACTCGTTTTTTCATGGAGGAAGAAACGGCAGAAGTATATGCAGCATTTAATTCATTATTTGGCATAATATAATGCATTGTTCCACAAGGAACCCAGATCATGAATCTTCTTATGCCTCTATTATAATTCCAGGTTATATGATCAACAAAAAACTTATTAAGACCAATAGTTCCTAGTGCTGCTCCTAGTTCATTGTTAGCATTAATTTCAATGGATTTTTTCCAATAACTGGTGGATGCTGTATTATCTGAAGACCAATTTAAAAGATCAGGTCTATCTGTTCCTCCAGAAACAGATATTGGATTTGCATGACCAGGTCTTCTGTCTACTGTAAAGTCTGCATTTTGTTGTGGCCAATCTCTTGTATGCGTTGTTTGTTTGTTTTTATAATATTTGTAAATTGATGCTTCTTTTCTGCAAGCTAATACAAGACCCATTACACTAATTTTTTTGCCTGTTTCTGAATATTGAAAATACGGCCATTGAGTGTCATCCAAAGATTGTGCATCTGCTGGCACAGTTGTTATGAATGGATCAAACTGTGCATTTCTTCCATAATAACCAACCCAATAATTATCATTCGTAATATCCTCATAAGGAATAGCAACCATGTCATCATAAGAAGCATACTCTGCTGAAAGTTCATAAATCCATCTACGTTTTAGTAAAGCATCAAATGTTGAATAATAATAAGTATCACCTCCTTCGTATACTTTTCCTTGATAATGACAATACGAAATACAACCAGGTTCACTAGAAGAACAACTGAATGCCAAATAATCATTTTCTCGCAACTTAAAGTTATTTGTTATTTGAACCGGTTTTACGTAATCTGAAATTTTGGTGCAGTTATTTGTCTCTGGATCATTTTCTTCAAATGAGGTGCACGGTCTAAGTTGATTTCGGAATCCTTGAGGAGTAGTAATGTGATTTGATACAGAACCCATAACATAAGATAATACAGGATTCCAAGAAAATAATGCTTCCGAACCAACATTATGGCTCATTGCTAAATGATTTCTATTCATTTCATCATTTGTTATATTTACACTCGGTAAGTGTCTAGCAAAACTTGCTCTGTTAACATTCTTTGCATTTGAAGAATTTACTCCATAATCTCTTTCACCAAATTTAGTTGGCGGGAAACTAAAGGGTGTTTGTTCTGTTGCAGTTATTTTATCAAAACTACTCCATTTTTTAATATATCCTGACTCATTTTTTAAATCACAATTCCAATATTCATACGTATGAGGTGCAACATCACTACCACAATTTCCTTGAATTGTGTGAGTAAACATTTGTGCAAATATTTGATTTTTATAAAGACCTGTGCGAACCATATCTTTACCATTTTTAACAACAGCACGTACAAAATTTGCGTGTGCTTTATTATTCCATTCTGTTTGAATTGGATGTGGATATGGTTGTTTATTTGGTTTAAATATTCCACCAGTAAATGCATAAGCAACATAAGTGCTTTGTGACAAGAAATCTAAAGCAGAATTAGAATAATGATTGAGACCAGTAATTACAAAATTACTCTCATCCAAATGAGGCATCAATTCTTTTAATTCACTGGTCAGATCTAAAATGTCTGGGGTAGAACCATCAGTTTCAAACATTAACATTTTTGTTAAAGCATTTTGAAACGCAAATACTTTATTTCTTAATGCATTTACTGCCCTGTTTAAAACTTCTATTTTTTGAGCAGAGTTTAAAGAATCATACCATTCATCCCCTTCATAACCAATATCTAATTCTTCGCAAAAAGGACAAAGAGTTGGAAGATCTGTAACATCACCCCACAAACTGGGCGCTCCATTTGTAGGATACCAATTTGGTGCCCAATCCGGCCACCAAGAAAATGGAAGTGGACTGTAAAAATGTACTTTTACTTGATTACCATATACTTGTTTTGCATAATGTGTTAATTTTCTCATCAATTTAATTTGTGATACTATTCTTTGCCAAATAGTATCTGTTATTAATTGACCGGAAACACCAACGTATTGTCCTTTAGCTGCTCTATATGTTGGGTTTACAGCAGTAATCATATTAGTCAATCTATCTTCTATGTCTATGTGTAATATTTTTGGTTTGTAAACACCATTTTCAAAATAATCATCTACAAAATTTCTAAAATTTGATGATCTAAATGAACATTCTGGAGCATTTGTTATATTGTTGGTTCTATAAGTCAATTCTGCGTATTGTTTAGTAAATTGCATTCCTTCGATTGCATGATCAATATAAATTGAATCTGCACAACCATCGTCAAGTCTTATTGGTGCATAACAATTTCCAATGTATTTCCAAGAACTGCCTGGTTCCATTTTAACATGATTTTCACCCAAAGAACCATCTACTTCTCTGCTAATATCTGAAAGCAATATTGGGTTTTTATGTCCTTCAACAAAAGTTATTGTTCCCTGACCATCGTAATTGTATTTTAAATCGTTTCTTCCGCCGTCAACAATATCTCTATTCCAAAAACTGTTTGTACCAGTTTCATAAGTATAAACAAGATCAGTTGGTAAAGAATCGTTATAAGACAATTCGCCTCTATGCACTAATTCTTTACCTCCTATAGTAGAAGTTATATAATCGGTAAATAAAGTGCCATAGTATGTTTTGTTTGGCCATGGTCGATCTGGTCTCATTGGTTCTCCCCACTCACCAGATTTTGCCATTTCTTCTGCAAACCAAATTATAGATCTATTTACAGAATTGTAGCAAGGTTCTCCAACGTAACATGCACTGCTGCAACCCGATAAATCAAAAATTTCATCAGTACCATCTGCATTTTTATCAATGCGTACAGAGTGTTGTTTTGCTGTACCGTCATCATTTAAATCATGTAAAAATTGATATGCATAGGAATCTGTGCTTTCGTACCAACGTTCTTCTGGTACAACATTTTCATTTTTAAGATATTGGACACCTCCTAGAGATTTGCCATTTTGTAGACCAGTACCACTTCCATAATCGTGATGGTGACCGCCATACAATCCTTTCATATAGTCGGCTCTACTGCTTTTTAGTGGCTCTATTTCTGTTAAATATAAAACATCATTAGTTTGTGTTTGACTAATATCGTCCAAAACATATAAAGGTACAATGTTTGAATTTGTTTCTAACCAAACACCTCTAGAGTCGCTGTCGAGCGTTATTTCTTGTGGTATATCTGTTCTATTTACACTTGAACCAAATATTTTTAATTTATTTGAAGAAGATGGTTTTGCGGTTATTCTCCACAAGTATTTTCCTGTATTTGAAAGTTTACCTCCAGAAATTATTGTATTGCCACCAACAGCAATTTTAACTAAATTTGTTGGTTGTGAATAAGAATTTAAACTTATATTTCTCCATTCATTTAATACTTCATGTAATATTTCTGTTGACTCTTCATTTTCATTGAAATAATGAAAAGTTGTGGCACCATGTAAACATAAGTGAAAAACCAATTCTTTCCAATATTTTCTACCATATTGGTCATCTGAGTTGTATCTAAATCTGGAAGATATATCAAACGTTGGACTAATAATCCAAGGTTTAAATTTTTCCCAACCATTTTCAGTGCTTCTTAATATTGCTCTAGTTTTTCTTAAATCCAATAAAAATGCCAACCAACTTGGTTGAGATATTCTTTCATAACCAGAGGGCGTTGGTGACTCTGGATTTATTTTAAAAAATGAGTATCTTTCTATATCTGTGGCTGCATTAAGTTTATAAGCAAATAAATCCGGTTTTTCTACTTCACCATATAAACTTGGAGAGGAATAAAATCTTTGATGATCATCTCTAGGACCATCTTGCCAAGAATTTAAATCTTCAGTAAACAACATTTCATCAGAAGACATTGGATATTGGTTATATTCGCTTATTTTTATATCAGAATAACCGTTATTGTTTAATCCATCTTCAAACAATTCTAATCGGTAATGTAAATTGCCCCAATCTAAAATAGTAGCATTCCATGCTCTTGTTGCAGCATTTTTACTTGCATTTGTCCAAGGCAAAGTATCCGAACTAAAACCAAAAAGAGGAGTTAACGCATCAAGTGCAGAAACTGCAGATTGGTTGTACCAAGAAGAATTACCAAAAGCAGAATAATATAAAGAATTTTCATTAAACGATAAAGTGTCATTCATTATTAATTCATATCTATCAAAAAAATCAGTTTGTAAAGTTTTACCATTTAATGGATTTGTTTGTGTATTAAATCTACTATCAGTTACAATAGCTTCTAAAATATCTGGAGAAGCCCAGTCGGTACAAGTATAATGTCTAAGACCACAAACACACTTTTCCCATTGTTGCGAATCGGCAGTCGTATTTGGGCAATCGCCTATTCTTGCATTTTTTCCTATAGTCCAGATTAGAGGAGCTTGACCATCGCCGTAACTGGAATTGTCCGCCACATAGTTAAAAGTTAAATTATCTGTTTGACACCGACCAAAAAAATTAGAAACACTAGTTTTTGCATCTGTTATGGTATTATCATACCAAGGAGTAAATAAATATTTTTCTCCTCCTAATTCAACACCATCATTTTCTATAGTCCAGTTTAGTTTTTCTATATTATCCCACGTATAATTCCAAGGAACATTTGACCAAAATCTTGGTTGTATTACTCTTCTTCCTTCTGGTACACTCAATAAGTTTTGTTTAAATATATCGTAATTTTGATCACTAACTAAATCGTCTGTACTGTTGGTTGTACCTGTTCCCCCAAAAAATCCATCTACAAAAACAAGAGGAACAACAGAAATTGCCTCACTGCTTGGAGCAGTCCAAGATGTTGCCCAAACTTGATAATCTAGAGCATTTGCCTCAGTCCCAAGATCTAAAAAATCTGTACTATTTGTAGTAGAAGTATCTGTTGTAACTTCTTCAACGAAATTAGTATCTGTGGGTTGGGATGGTAATTGAGTTAACGCTTGATTAAATACATTATTGGTATTTTGTAAAATAGATCCAATACTGTTTGGGTTAAATGACGATTCTACTTGTGAATTAATATTTGGCATAAATTAACTGTCCGTATTTCCATCTGTTCCAGAGTCTGTATTACCATAATTTAACATTACGTCTATAAGATAGTTTTCGTCAATATTTATACCAAATTTATCATCAAATTGTCTGAGTATCGAACCATATAAAAGACTTGTTTGTATTATATCAGATTCTTTTTCAGAAATTCTAGAAACAGATGATTGATTTTGTACAAATGCCGGCGGCTCACCTCCGCCCTCTGGTGCTGATTCATAACCAAGAGTAGTTTGTGGTTTTTCCACTATTACATCTAAAATATCATATCTATAAAATGGTTTATAACCAGCGGGGTGCGCGTTTGTTTTTAAAATATCATCAAATCTGTAAGATGTGATATTTGAACCAATTTCATATGAGTGTTGTTGATAGTAAAAATTATCTGGTAATACACAAAAATTACCTAAAACAGATTTATTATCTTGATAATATGGTTTACCTTTAAATAAATAACCAAATTTATATCGTATTCTGCAGTCATAATTAACTTCATTTACACCACTTTCAGTATTTTGATATATTTTTGTGCTATAGTATTTTATATTATCTTCTGTATAATTTATACCAGGATCTATAATATTAATTTTAATGATTTGTCCGGTTTCATTTATCTCACTCACAACTGCATAAAATCCAAAACCCAAAGATGGAGAAACAGACTGATCTATTTGTATCAGGGGAGTGCAAGGGGCACATACACCATAGTAACCCAAAAAAATACCCAAATCTGCGCCACTAACTTTTCCGTCATTATTAAAATCTGCAGGGTGATTTGCTGGAACTGGTCCAAATGAGCCTAAAACAATACCTAAATCTGCTCCCGTAACAAAACCATCGCCATTTAAATCACCGGGTGGATTTTCGCAATCTTGTTCTGTAACACAAACTAAAGTTTGATCGTTTTCTAAAAGTTTTAGTTTTAATCTTTCTCCTACTTTAAAACCAAATTTTTTAGAACTCCAAGTCAAAATAGGTGATGTTGGTGCAGTGGGGAGTGTTACTATACCGGGACAATTAACCCAATCATTATCAACAATCATAGAGGTTAGTGTTATTTCATTGCCTTCTTCAAAAACACCTAAAACAAATTTATCGTAGTAAACTACAGATTGGTTTAACTCCCCTAAAACGGAATTTAAAAATATTGTATGATATGTTTTACCATTAAATAAAACGCTATAAGTGTCTTCTATTATTGCAGAAAAAGTTTTATTTCCACTTACATCTTTAACATAAATCTCAGAACCAATTAAATTTTTTATTTCTTCTTTTGTTAAATTAGTCGCTTTTATGATGTATGGTGTTTTCCATTTACCATCAGAAACAAATAGTATTTTTTCTCTAGGATAAGAAAAAGTAATTTCAGTATCAAACATTACTCTAAATAAAAATCTAAAAGAATCTTCTGTTCCTTTTTTGGAATAAAAGTCCTTTATTCTTTTTAAAATTTTAGAGGCATCTATACTAGAATTAGTTTCTTTATCCTTTGCAAACTCTGTAGGAAAATTATTTAAATATGTCTTATAAAAAGTTTGTACCAATTCTTTAGGGATATTATCTACATCTAAATATTGTTCTAAAGTATGTGGGATGTAATTTATATTTTTTGTTGATTCTAACCATTTATAATAATATTTGACAAAATCTACAAAAAACGCATAATCTTCTCTCAAAAAGTTCGGTATACTACTATCAACTAAAGAAGATAGTTTGTTTTTTAATTCTAAAGTTATTGGATTAATTGAAAAATTAATACGTTTTTCAGTAGACGGTATATTTTTACCAAATTTATTTTGTATAACTGCTTCTAATACATAATCTCCGGGTGCTTTTGGTAAAGTTATTTTAAAAATTTCTGTTCTTATTTCTTTTTCTGTGGTAAAAACAGTTTTAATTTTATTGTTGCTATCATATGAATTTTTATCATAAACATTAAAAATTATTTTAGCAAATATACCATCTGTATCGGTAACTTTATAATTTACATTAATTGTATCCGAAAATACAATGTTCCCATCAATAGGTGATTTTATTTCTAAATTTATCATCTAATTGGTTTTCTGAATGCACTTTCTATGAGATTTATTGCTACAGAATTTGGATCTGTTGTGTCTATGGACAAAATTGTATTTGGATTTACAAAAACATCAACATCTACAACATTTGCGTAAAATTTAATAACACTGTTACCAGAATTTACTGGATTAAAATCATTCAAGTATATTTTACCGGTTTCATAATCAATACTACCGATTGACTCCGGACTGTATATTTCTAAATCATAATTATTTGCTACACCCAAAGAGTAGGTTCTTCCATTAGAGATAAAAACTGTATATAAATTACCATAACCATCATCATAAATGTTACAAGTTCTTAATATATTAGTGTGATCTCTTTGTAAAAATGAAGAAGATTTAAAATTTGGTTTTGTTATATTTTCGCTTTTTATTATTTTATTTTGCAAATTAAAAGTATAATCTCTTTTTATATTATACACAGGCGAAAGTCTATATTCTAGTTGTGGTATTATATTCACACTCAAGATAGCTTCGTCACTATCCAAAACGCTTTGCTCCAATTCATTTACTATTAAATCTGCATCAAATACGTCTAAATTGTTTATTATATAATCATTAATTTGTGCCAATATTTTTGAACGTAGTTGATTTATGTTTCCTTTGTATTTTACAATATCAACTTTTATTTCGCAGTTTAAAATTAAATAAATTACGTTTGGATCTACTATTTCTGGTATTATCCCAACAACAGACTTATTTCTTGTTAGCGATTTTACTATTGCAGATTTTTCTGTTTTTGATAATGCTGCTCTGTTTTCAGGTTTAACAGATATGAATATTTTACCATAAGCGGGAGGATCATTATCCTCTCCTCCCCAACACTTAATAGATTTTATAAAATCGTAATCTCTTTTAATTATGTTTTCATAATCAGATACAGTTACTGCTCTTTCTTGTGTCGTAAACATTTTTGGAGCATTATATCTTATTGATGAAATTGTTTCTTTTTGACCACCACCAAAGCCAGGCGTAATTACTTCAACTCTGTTTACTGTAGCGTCACTTGTTATAGTAAATATTCTAGCGTTTTGTGCATCATTTATGCCAATATTATTACCGTCTTCACCAGAGCACTCTAAAAATTGTATCGTAATTAAATTTCCGTCTTGTAATTTTTTACCTATGATACCGTCACCAAAATATATTCTATAGTTGCCATCTGGTCCTTCTTCCAAAAAATACACATTACTGTTTCCATCTATTTCTGTGATATTTTTCGCCTCAGTCCAAAGTTCAAGAGAACCTGTTGAATCATTTACACTTCTACTTACAATTACATTTATAGTTTCCGTATCTATTGTTTGACTTACTATTGATATTTTTTCAAAAGGATTTGAACCATTTATTACATGACTTACTGTTTTTAATGTACCTTCTTTGATGTTTATAGGACCTGTGCTATATGATGTTGCTATTCCATTAGAGTTGTATGTTGCTGGCACAAAAACAACATCTGCTAAACTTCTAAAATAATAAACTGCTCCCTCTTTATTTGTTTTAAACAATGTATATTTTGGTAAAACATAGGGATTGGTTGTTCCGTTAGAAACAATACTTCCATTAGATGTTGCATTTTTAAAAACTTCTACTGAACATACTGCGGATGTTGCGGATTTTGGAGTGTATCCCAAAGCCTTTGCTATAGAAACAACCGAAGATCTGTTCTGAGCAGTATCTAAAAATGCCTCATTAAATGCTATGTTATTATAGAATGCTTGATAATGTGTATTATATGCCAGTATATCCAAAAGAATATTTAATGTAGATCCTTCAAAATTATAACCATTAAATTTATCTTGGGTTTTTAAAAATGCTATTAAATTTTGTTTAATATCATTGTAATCTAATTTTGAAAAATCTTGATTCATTCTTTTTATTCCCCGAATGTATTATAATTGGCACTTTTATGTATATCAAATAAACGTATCTTGTTTAAAAATAAACGGCCATGGTGCTCCACCACTCATATTTTTAAATCTCTCTACCGCGCAACGGAAATTTAATTTTGCTGTATTTTTTGTATTATTATCTATTTTACATGGTCCTGAAGATCCCCAATTACAATTAATACCGGAAGCACCACATTCTGGTGTACAGTAGTTGAAAAATAATGGAAACCAGACATTAGCAACAAACATCTTCCAAGAACTATCCATATCCTTTATTAGTGGTAAATTTGCTCCACCGTTCTGACACAAATAATCATTAGCATCTTCTGGTTTTATGAAGTAATGTTCTTTCCACCAAGAAGGAGGCGTGTTAAAAACTTTTTCAAAATAACGATCATTTACCATTTCAGTGAAGGATTCAACAGTAACCGGTAAATAATCTTTATTTGTGCTATTGAATATTTCCAATTTAAAGGATGGTAGATACACATTATTGCTGTTAGAACCAATTATAATATAAACAGTTTGACCTTTGGTAAGGTATACTCTGCATCTAGAAGAATTACCACAATAATTATCGTTATACGATAAAGTGCTTATTATGTTGGGAGGATCAATTGGTGAACATTCTGATGTTATTGCCATTCTTGTTGGTAGATTATTGGAGCATGTACTAAAAATATAGTAGTCTGGTCTTGTTGCAGTAAATTTATAATACTTTGCATTCCAAATATAAGCCGCTGTTCCATCAGTTGTTGTGTTATCAGTTAAATCGTTGTTTGTGGATGAATCCGTACTAACTAAAACATCTTTTACACCACTATCGTCGTTTGTACTATTTAATAAATTGACACCCATAGTAACAACTTGATCGGAATTGCAAGGATCGACAAATAAAGAACCTATTGGGTTGCAACTATTGTTTGTGCAAAATGTGGTATTTCCTCCCCAACCACAACCATTTCCATTCATAAAATTTAAATTTGCCTCTTCTAATTCTCTACAATATTGACATACTCTTGGTTCTAAATCATTTGTAGATGGATCTACTGGTGGAATACCACCAGTTGTTTTGCACCACAATTCTTCGTATGTTACTATTTTTTGTACAATTTTTGTATTTTGTTCTGTAGGAAAACAACTTGCGTAATAAGAAAAACCATCTCCAAATTGTATTGATTCTTCTGGTGTTTTTGGCAAAACAGTACAATCAAGGCAAGCTTCTGGTAGTTCTGTATATGGACAAGGATTTACAAATGAACATGTTCTTCCCCCAGAAATATTCCAACTTTGAGGATTTATGGGCCAAGGTTCTGCTGTATATGAATCATAATATGGATAACAATTATCTTCGTATGGAACCCCATTGAAATCTTTTACACAAAGGCACTTATAATAACAATTTATTTGTATTTTATCTGATTGACAACTACCGGGCGTAGAATAAAAATCTAAAAAATATTTAAATTTTCTTTCACAGTTGCAAGTTGGTTCTCCATCTACCCCTGGCTCAAAAATATTAGGATCACAACCAACCAAAGGATCTACCCAGTAACCAGGAACTGCGTACCAATCTCTTTCACCGCCCGATTTAGTTTGTGCAGACGTTCCGCAACACAATCCCTCAGTCCAATCCAAAAAATCTAAACAACATTGTTTTCTTAAAGAAACGTTTTGACCATAAATACTTTTAAATACTTTATCTGCTTCTTGACAGCCGCAACAACCTTCAATATCAGTACCATCTAAATCACAAGTTATTGCTGTTGTTCCGGTTGAACAAGCAACATCTGTTTCTGCTTTAGTTACAGTGCACCCAGAACCTGCATTATCGCAACTGGTTATTCCACTTATTTTCATATGTATTGGATTTTGTAACCAATAATAATCTCCATCTACTCCAGCATCAAAATTAAAAAATCCTACTACAATATAATAGTCAACTTCAGCTTCCAAATTAACAGATATTTCATCATTTGCTGCATAATCAATTACATAATCATTTGGGATTGCCGGAGAAGGATCTGCTGTATAATTACAATTTGTTATTACAGCAAGATCAAAATAACGGCCGTTTGGCCTACCTATTTCGCATCTAACTATCCCAGATCCACAATTGTCGCTAAAAACAGTATCCTTTAAAGATATTTTATATTGTCTACTAGCAGGTGGTCTAAATTTGTAAAAAGACCATGCAGGAAATACTACACCATTAATCAATATATTAGGATCATATCCTGTTGGTCCAGCAGCTGTTTGATGAGGAGGACAATTGCCCCAGCTCGACACATCATTTGAAGTTTTTGTACAAGGACATACGGGAAATACTTCATTTAAACCCAAATATACCTCTTGCACCCCCTCGCATGGTCTGCAAATATCTAAAGTACAGTCGTCGCAGTTTTCTGCTCCTCTTGGTTTGTTGAGGTCTCTTTGTCTTAAAAAATCTATTGCCTCTGTTACAGGTATTACTTTTGGTAATTCCCCATTATTAAAATATTGTGGATCTTGTTTAGCCATTATCTAATTCTTTCCAAATATATTTGTAGAACTTGTTCGTTTTCTAGAGTACTGTTTTTTATAGAGTATGTAATATCTATTTGTAAAACATTTTGATCCACACCATAACCAATATCTACTTTTTTAACTTCTACTCTTGTTTCATAAGTTTGTATTAATTCTCGAACAGTTTGTTCTACCAAATTTTCTAATATAGGAAATGGTATATTTTCAAATAAATATTTTCTTAATCCTGCTTGTATATTTGGATTAAAGGGTTTATCAAATTGTTCCATTAACAATAAATTTTTTAAAGATTGACGAATTGCATCTTGGTCTTTTTTAATGGATATATCACCAGTTAATGGATTAATAGCAAGATCGTTACTTATATCAGTAATTTTTAATTTTGAAGTATTCATTTAATTAAGAGATTGTTTAGAATTCTTGATTCTTTTTGTATTAATTCAAAAACCTTTTCCGCTTGAATTTTTTCTGCGTGTTGCCAAGAACACCATTCACAACAAAAATAACCATAAGGACTTATAGATGAATCTTTTCTTAATGGTATCATTACAAATGCTACTGTGTTTCTACTTTCCATGTATCCCTTAAAATGACTATTAGAAAGAGTATTTGTAAAAATTACTCTAAAATCGTCTTCTTGTAGAATCTTTAATTTTTCAACAAAACGAGTTAATAAAACTCCTTGTTGTTGATCTATTGTTTGCTGTATACCCAAACCACAGGATTCGTGAGTAACAGAAAATTTTAATATACTTTCCCCGCTAAAAAAGTCACCACCATTATGAAATTGTGTAATATATGCTCTGGCGCAATCCAACTCTAGCCTTAATTCTGTTAATACTTCGTTTATTTGACTGTGAACTTTAGTAAAATCAGAACCGGAACACATTATGCTAGTACACTTTTTAGTGGATTTCCCTCTTCTTAAAAGTGTAAATATTATACCCAATAAAAAAGAACCTCCGGCGGCACCCATAGTGAACCATGTATCAAGACTAATGGTTTGAAAAAATTTGTACATCTATAATCCTTTAACTGGCGTGCGACCTTTTTATTTATTAATTTTTAGAGTTGGTTGGAACCCATGTTTTCTTATTATTTTTCATATAATTTTGAGTTTCTGGTGGATCGGGAGGAGTTACTGAAGACATGCCCAAAGAAGGTGGTGTTGGGGAAGCAAATCCTGGTCCTGGTTTTAAATCCACATAACGAAGAACCGAGGCCCTTGCATCAACGGATCTTGGTGAATTTAACTCTACAGTAGAACTCATAGAACTAAGTTTTGCATACTCTCTTGCAATTAGATGTAAACTTTGTTCTGAATATATTGTAAAAGGACTACTTCCTGTTGCAAATATATCAAAAACATTACCAGATGCTATTCTTATAGATTCTTTAGAATTTATGGCTAATTTTTTATCTATTTCAATACTTGCATTATTTTGACATTTAAGATCATAATCTTGTGTTGTAGTTATTGCAAGATTGCCTGTTTTTTCATTTTTGTATTTAGAGGTTTCTTCTATATTTTCTCCAACTTCTGTAATTTTATTATAACGAATATATGTTCTTTTTTCACCTTCTAAATATTCTCCAAGATATCCTTCAGAATTTGTTAAATATTTTTGATCAAATTGACCATCTATTCTCTCATCTCGCACTCCACCAATTTCATTTACAACGTCACCACCTACAACGGTGTGCATGTGTCCTTTAACTTCTAAATTATAATCACCACCCACAGTATGATTGTAATTACCTTCATCTTGACGAACATTTATATCACCTTTGTCAACACGAACATTCATATCTCCTTCTTTTAAAGATACGTTCATGTGTCCTTTTTCTAAAAATATATTAACGTTTGCGTTTCCAACAACATGTATATCAAAATTTACATTTTGTTCTTTTGTATTATCTTCCTCATCTACATTTACTATTACTTTAATTCCTTTGTCAATAGTAACTGTAGAATAACCACCTAAATGAACGTATTGATCTCTAAACACTTGAAAATAACTATCTCGTACATGCTGTTCCAGAACATCACCATTTGGATATATTTCTAAATTTGTTCCAGTTCTATGAAACAAAGAAATTCGTTCGCTGCCAGGAGTGTCATCTATTTCAAAAAAATGTCCAGAGTTTGTATACTTAGTTTGATTAAAGGGATAAATTGTTACTGGTTTAAAATCTTCACTTTTTGCATTATCTTCACAACCACCAGGTATTTTTCTTGGTTTAATGCTTTTGCCTTTTTTCCTACCATATTCTGTATCCGGTTGAGCCCATTTTTTACTATCTGGTTTTTTTTGTTTATCTGGTGGTGTTTTGTTGCAATCAGTGTTTACTGTTTCATCTTGTTCTTGTTGATCGTCTTGACTTCCGCCGCCGGCGCTACCGCCTCCGGCTCCACCGCCTCCGGCTCCACCGCCTCCACCTCCACCTCCACCGCCTCCACCAGAAATTGGACCACCCGATCCCCCACCGCCTCCATTGTCACCGCCATCGCCTCCGTCACCTCCACCGCTGTCGCCACCTCCGCCACCTCCGTCACCGCCGCCAGTATCACCACCACCAATAGGACCTCCACTTCCACCTCCACCAGAACTCGATGGTTGTGATCCAGGCAAAGGTGGTATGGGCCTTTGTGGTAAATTAGTACTGCTGTTTATATTTGGAGTAACTATATTAGGTTTATCACAATTTTCTGACATGATGTTATCCCCAGATTTCTCTATCTGCTGCATTCAATGGGTTTTCTGTTTTTAATTTCCAATTTTCGAATTCTGATGAAAGCATACTACTTTTAAATGCATTATCAGGTGCTCCTAATCCGCTCAATGTTCCTTTATTTGAAGAACTGATGTTAATCACACCACATTTATATTCTTCTTCTGTTACTTTTATATCTGCCGTAACACATTGATCAAATAGTCCATCGGGTCTTGGTTTCTTTTTAAGTTCGATTAAAGTATCTTGTATTCTATCTGGATCATTGATAGTTAAAACTCTACCTATAGCAATAGCTTCTAATGGTTTTTTCGGATCTTTTTCTTTTAATTGAACTCCCCTTTTTTCACTCGAAAGTCCCTTTCCATATGGATAAGAGGCTTGAAGTTCTTTATTTGGATATTTTTTTAAATCAGCAATTTCTCTCGGATCAGTGAATCTATCTCCATAATTTTTTTGGAAAGTTTCTTGTCCTGAATCTTTTTGCGATAGAGTATCAGATCCAACAGAATCTTTTGAGTGACCTTTATTCCCTCCACTTCCCAATGTTGGTAACCAGCCTAAAACTACAGGCTGTTGACATTCAAATCCATCTTTAAAAAAACCAAAAACCCACCAACCTATACTAATACTAACTGGCGACTGCCAACTTGAATTGCCTGAAGTTGCTGGTTGTATAACTTCTGCCCAAGGCAAATTACTAGTAGGTATATCTTTTTCAAAGGGACTGTGATAACCATGAATTCTTACACGAACTCTACCTTTTTGTAAAGGGTCCGACTCATCCTCTACAAATCCCCACCACCATCTAAATGAAGGATCACCCAAATTCTGATTAGGCATATTCACCACCTCTTGAATCTTTAATTGCTCGTATTCTCATTATATATTCCGTATTTATTCCACCTTTTGGACCACCTCTTATTAACAAATCATGTGATACCGTTGTTATTAAAAATCTACCAGTTTTTATTACATCTTTCATTTTTAAATTTACTTTTGATTCTTTTATTGCACCTTCATCAATGAGATTTCTTACTTCTATTATATCGCCAGCCTTTACATCACTATTTCCGGGTACGTTTAAATACAAAATATTTTGATCTATATGTTGCATGGTTGCAAGTCTATCACCTACCCAATCATCTTCATAACCTACTTTATCTTGACCAGATTCTTCTTCACTCGAATCAAATAAAAATCTTTGTTTATTAAATCTTCGAACTGCAACACCGCTGTTTGCAACTTGTTTAAAAGAATCTTTAACTTCTACTAGTGGATTTTTCCACAAAGTGGTGTATTTTCCTATATCATATACATGTGTTTTAGAATAATACAAACCAAAAGTAGTATCAAATGTAATTATTTCAGAAGAATACATTCCCTCTAATGCATTTCGCATAGGAGAAACAGATTCTACATCATACTTTATTACAGAGTATTTTGCATCAGTTATTGAAATATCTTTTTTGGGAAGACGAACCGAATATTCCCATTTTACACCTTTATTTTTAAAAGAGGATATTCTTTTAAAATAATGTTTTCCTTTTAAATCTTGATAAAAAATATAATCTACATCTTTTGGATTTTCATTAGTTCTTGCAGATTTTGAAAGTCTTATTACATGAGAAAAAACCGAATCATATGGTAAAACTCTTTTTAATTTTTCATCAGTTTCTTCTGTTTCGCATTTTATATCAATTTCTTTACACAAATCTTTAACTATACTTGATATTTTATCATGAAAATATTTTGACACCAATCTGCTTTGATTAGTAAAATATTCCTTTGACATAAAATTTAGTGTTATTGTAGTAACATTACCACCAGCATCTGTAGGAGAAACGTTTATGTCATAAACATGTAAATCTTTTGGTGTTATTTCTGCTTCTTGTTTTCCTTTTGTTAAACTATGAAAAGAAAATTCAATTTTAGGCAACTCACCTAAAGTGTTTACGGTCTGATATACGTTTGCCGGTGCTGTATTTAAAATTTGTGCATAACCTCTGATTACCGGATCAAATAAACTTTCAGTAATAGACAAAGTAGTAACTAGATCAGTGATATCAGTACCATTTAATATTATGGTTGGTTTATGTGTTAGTAAAACGTCTTTTAACATGGATTACTCTAAACTAGCAATTTTTTCAAATTCGCTTACAAATAAAGAAATATATTCGGGTTTTATCAATATAATATTTCTTTTCTTTTCGTTTAATTCGGATTCATATTGTTGATTTGAAACTGTTTCTTTTGGTATATTTCCACCAATATAGGTTGCCAATAATTGTCTACTATTATATGTCGTATTAGTATTTATTGGATCAATATAATAATCAAAATGGTGAACTGCATTTTCATTTTGATATACTGTTCTTGCTTGAGTTATGACTCCCAAATATTTATTCGTTTCATTAAACATTTTTTTAATTATTATAAATGATGATGGTGTTATTTCTTTTGGTTTTTCTATTTCTAACTTATTTAAATTTCTATCGCATTTTAAAACTTTAACATTTTTTGTTGCCGTTATTCCTACAATTTGTATTTCTAAAGAGGCAACATCACACAATGAAAAAGATGCATTTGATAAAACTGTATCGTGAAAAAATAAAGAAATTGTATTCCCATATTTTTCTGTAATATGATTTCCTAGTTCGTCATTATTCATTGGCCAATCAAAATATCTGCTTTTGATATTATTAATTAACATTATTACCCAATAATAATCCACGACTCCGTAATAGTTGTAGGATAAACTTTCTGGTGTTTCGTTTTCAATAATAGTATATTGTTCTACAAGATTTGTTGTTGATAAATTGGGATTAGCAACAATTCTTTTTAAAATATTAGGAATAACAATACCATTATATTCTGTTGTTCCAAGTTTATTAAAATACATGCATTAAGCTCCATATAATTGTTGTATGATTGCTTTAGAGTTGGGAAACAGTTCTTGAAATTCTAAAGTGAATACTGTATGAACAGGTTCTCCATCCTTATGAAAGGACGGAACACCAGCACCATAAGGATTCGTAATCATGCTAGTCATAGCAGAAGGACCAGATTTAAATAAAATCTTTTTAAATGCTATTATTTCTACATCAAATGTTTTGGGATATATGTAACCAAAATCACCAATTTCTGGATGCATTTCCGCCCTCAAAGTTTTTATCATATTCTTGTATTTTTCTGCTGCTTGTTCATTTAATGGAACAAGATCCCAAGTAAATTGAAATTGACGTAAATTGGGTGTCTTAAATACTAGTTGATTTAATGGATTTTTTGCAGCACCAGCAGCACTTGTTACTTGGGTTGTTGCACCACCAAATCCCAGACCAGCTGTAGTTTGTGCTGCGGCGTTACCTAGAGCGCCTCCCATACTGGCACCAGGTCCAGGACCCTGATAGAACATTCTACCAAAAGCAGAATTTAAAAAATCTTCACCAAGTGCCTCTTGTTGCCAATCCATTGTAAAAGCACCAGCACCCTCCATCTCTCTTGGAAGCGGAAAGATAAAAGTTGGTCCGGCCTGGTTATATGGTTGACTTGAACTTAAAACTCTAATTTTGGTAAAAAAATTACCACTTTCTAATTGAGCTAATTGTATTTGCTCTGCCATTTGATCCCCTTATATTTACTACATATTATGTATGTCTTATAAAGGTAAATTTACGCCAAAGAATCCATCAAAATATAAGGGAGATTCTTCAAATATCATATATCGTTCCTTATGGGAACGTAAATTTATGACATTTTGTGATAATAATGACAACATTATTCAATGGGCCTCTGAAGAAATACCGGTGCCTTACATTTCTCCAATAGATAAAAGATATCATCGTTATTTTGTAGATTTTGTAATACAAGTCAAAGAAAAGGATGGTACTACGCAAACTTATATGGTAGAAATTAAACCGCACAGAAAATGTGCAGAACCAACAAAAAAGAAAAAAGTAACTAAGGGTTATTTGCAAGACATTGTAGAATGGCAAATAAATAAATCAAAATGGGCATTTGCCGAACAGTACGCTGCGAAAAGAAACTGGAAATTTAAAATAATAACAGAGAAAGAACTTTTTAGTGGCAAAGAACCAACTGAATCAGAACAATAAAGATGCTTTGTCTTGGTTAAGAACTAGCGTTTTCAATATCAAAACTTTAAATAAAAAAGGGAAAGACGCTGATTATTTAACTTTTTTGAAAGATCCCAAAGCAAATTTAAGAACAAAATTAATAGGACAAGTTTTATTATTTCGTTATAAACCAGAATCAAGAACAAAAATATATGACAAATTTCCGTTAGTTCTTGTTTTGTCTTATAAAAAGGGGGGATTTGTTGGTATAAATTTACATTACATACCACCCAAAGATAGACTTAAATTGATTTTGCTTATGAATAATGTTATTTTAAAATTAACAACAAAAGATAGACAAAAAACTAGAATAAAAATATTGTCCATATTAAATAAAAAAATATTTAGCAAATATAAAAATGTTTTAATAAATAACTATAACACTAAAAATATCATGGGTAAAGCAAAAGTGACTACACCAGAAGAATGGACAATATTTGCATTTTTACCAGTTTTTAAAGGTATAAATCCTAGCAAACTTTATTCCGAAATTATTAAGGAAACTCAAATAAATGCCACAAGGCCCAAGAACAATTGATTTTTATTCTACATTTGGCAGTTTGTTAAGAACCAATAGGTTTAGGGTAACAATACCAGGCGCACCGACCGGTTATTCGGATTTAGTTGAATCCATAGAATTGCCTTCTATGCAAGTTGCAACAACTGACTATATTCTAAATACACAAATACCACTTAAAATACCATATACTAGAATGCCAGCACAATCAGTGAGCATGACTTTTAGAATGGATCAGTTCGGTGCAGTTCCGGCTACTACATTAGTAGAGATTGACAAAATATTTCCTTTTGCAACAAATATTAGAGAGGAAATGTGTGTAGAATATCCAGAAAAAATTTGGAAAGATATAAAAGTTGAAATTTTAGAACAATCAGGGAATAGAACAGTATTAACTTGTACATTCTTAAGGGCTGTTATCTCTACAGTAGAACCAGTTCAATATTCTTTTGAAGACAGAGATACATATGCTAGACAAACAATAACTTGGACATATCAAGATATGTTTTTCGTTTCTAAACCACCAGGCACTTAATTAATAATGGAGATATACTATGCCACTTCCAAAAATTGACATTGCAACTTTTGAATTAAAACTACCATCGGATGGTAGAAAACTAAAATATAGACCATTTTTAGTTAAAGAAGAAAAAATTCTTTTAATTGCAGCAGAATCAAAAAATAACGATCAAATTTTAAATGCAATAGAACAAGTGATAACAAACTGTGTTACTGAGTCTATAGATTTAGATCAAATGCCATCATTTGATGTTGAATATATTTTCTTAAAACTGAGAGAAAAATCTATTGGAGATGTTATCAAAGTAACTGTAACCGATCCAGAAGTAAAGAAAAAATTTGAAGTAAATGTTGATTTAAATAAAGTAACAATTAAAAAATCAAATAAACATGAAAAGAAAGTTCAATTATCTGACAGTTTATTTTTACAAATGAAATATCCAAATCTTAAAACCATTTTGTCTTTGGATGACTCAAAGACTATGGTGGAAAACGGATTGGAGGTCATAACAAATTGTATAGAAAAAATATACGATCAAGAAACGGTTTATGATCCAAAGGAATACACAAAAAAAGAACTACATGAATTTTTAGAAAATCTAACGCAAGACATGTTTGAAAAAATCAATCAATTTTTTGAAACTATGCCAACAATTTATTATGAAAGCGAAGAAACGTCACCATTTAGTGATAAAAAAATAAAGGTGGTTTTGGATAAATTTATTGATTTTTTCGACTAGGGCTGTCAAGTGAAACCCTAGAAACAATGTATAGAACAAACTTTATATTGATTCAGGAACACAAATACAGCCTAACAGAATTGGAAAACATGATTCCGTGGGAAAGATTTATTTATATAAATCTTTTAATAAAACATGTAGAAGAAATAAATAGGAAGAAAGAATTTTTAAAAAAGCAAAATAAGTAAAAATGCAACAATCATCCCTTCCATTCTTTGAACCCGAAACAAAACCATTACCTTCTTTTAAAAATAAAGGTTCTAACAAAAAGAAGTTTAATTCTATTGCTAAATTAGGCAAACAATTTAATAAAGAAACTGTGTATTTTACAAATACTGATTTATGGGTTTATCCTAATAGAACAAAACCAAAAAAAGTAAATAAAGAAGCAAGAACAGATAAACTTAAAAATAGTGCTCAACCTCTAGAAACAGTAATTCAAGGGGCAACTAGACTAGAGAAAAAAATTGAAAGTCATACAGAAAAGGCTTTTAATTTGTATAAAAATTTAACAAATTGGATCAAAGATTCTATTAAACATCTTATTGCTGCTGTCAAAGAAATATTAGGTATTGATGATGATTATAAAACCAATGAGTTCAAAGAAAAAGTAAATCCACAAGCAAAAGATCAAAAAGAAAAAATAGATGTTGAAAAATTACGAGAAGATACAGAATATAAACAAGAACAATTTGAATTAGAAGAAAGAAAATCAGAAACATTAATTGAAATCCGAGATATATTAAAACAGATTTTAGAAAAAGGTGGCATGGGAGGTGGTGGAGGAGGCTCAGGCTGGCTGGATACTTTAGTCGATCTATTAACTTTACGCGCACTAACAAAAGGTGCTGCAGGCGGCTCTGGAAAACTTGGTAGATTTTTAAAAACCGCTTCAAAAGGTGGTTTAACTAAATTACTGGCCGCCCGCGGCGGCGGCAATATTGTTACAAGAGGGTTGGCTAGAACATCCGATAAAGTTGCAAAAACAGTCTCGTCTGCTGTTTCTGGTACTAAAAATGTAGCCAAAAGTGCTATGGGTGGCGTCACCAAAAGCCTAGGGTTTGGTACAAAACTTGGAGCAGGGGCGGCCGCCGGCATGGGTGCTGCTGCTCTAGCAGATGATGCCACACGAGGAGCAGCTAAACTTGGAGCAGAAGGTGCAGAGGCTGCAGCTAAGGGAACTTCCAAACTTGTTAATATTCCTGGTCAGGGTTACGTATTACAACCATCTACACCAGCAACATCTGCTGCCTCTGCTGCCGCCCCTGCGGCCGCGACTAGTGCTGCGCCTGCTGCACAGGCCGCCGCTAAACCTGCCGGTGGCAGTTGGTTGAGTAGAATGATATCAAAAGTTACTAATTTAAATCCCATAAAGTCTATAAAAAATTTAATATCTCAGGGTGGACCCAAAATACTTAAAGCATTTACAAAAATTCCAATCATTGGAACTTTGTTAGAAACTTATTTTGCATCCAACGACATAGAAGAAATAAGAAATGATCCAGAAAAAGATGTAAAAGATAAAAAAGCAGCAATAGGTAAAAGAATAGGTGAAGGTGTTGGTGGAGTAATAGGTGGCGCTGTCGCAGCATCTATACCTGCCGTTGCCAGTGCTACTGGTATACCCGGATTTTTATTATCTGCTGCAGCATATACTCTTGGCGATACAATTGGTAGACAACTTACTGGTTGGGCAGTGGATGCCGTCGGTGGCGGTGAAACTATGTACAATTTGTTTGAAAGTATTGGAATTTTAAGACCTCTTGATGAAGAGCAACAAGAAAAACAACAACAAGAAGGTCAAATACCAGAAACTAAAGGACAACCAGTACCTCTAGAACAAGCAATAAAACCAGAACCAACACCGGTTGCACAAGATTATAATAAAACCTTACCGCAAACAATGGGTTCTACTAAAACTGTAGCATCCAGCGTTTCTGCTCCTGCTCTAAGTGCAGTACCACAAAATTATACACAAGAATTAGAAACTCAAACAATAAGAACAATTAATAATAAAGTTCAAGATAATGTTCAACAAATGAGTAGTGCTAAATCAACAACACCTGTTGTAAATAATGTGTATAATAATTACACAAATCAAAGTGGCTATAAAATGCCATGGTCTACACCAAATACTTCGTCGGGAGCGGCCGTTCCCCCGGACGAATCGGGTATGGCATATGTGCTTTGCAGAGAAGCAGGGAGAGCCGCTGGTACTGGTGGGGTAACTGGATAAAAAGAAAAGACGGCGGTTAAGCCGTCTTCTCCAAATCACACCCTAATTGTATAATTAATCTTCTTTGGCTAGTTTTTCAAAGTAAGAAAGAGCATCCTCTTCTTCACCGTCATCGTCAGCCGCAGACTTCTTTTCCGGCATCTTCGGAGCAGGCTTTGACTTTGCTGAACCAAAACGAGATTCAACTTCTTCTTCAATCTCTTCCATCTCTTCGGCAGTCTTAGCCTTACCCTCACTGCCACCCTTTAGAACAGATTCCATCTTGGACTTCAACTCATCATAAGACTTGAAGTTTTCTGGGTTGGTGAATTCCTTAAGAGCATACTGCTTCTTCCAAAGTTCTTCCAACTTGGCGTCATCTCCGCCGAGAAGAGCAGATGGTTCCTCAAACTCGCTCTTGTCGTAGTTGATGTAACCAGCAACCTTGCGAATCTTCAACTTGAAGTTTGCACCCTGCCAGAAATCAAACACATTAACAGGAGAGTCATCTGGGAACTCTGGTTGAATCTTTTCCATGATCTTATCAAAGATCTTCTTACCAAACTTGAAGAGGAAAATCTTACCCTCGTTCTCCGGATGCTTTGGATCTGAAACAACGTAGATATTTGCGACGTAACTTAACTTACGCTTGCGATCACGCGCAACAGTTTTGTCGTCTTCAATACCGCTGTTCCAAAGTTCGTTGTTTGCTTCGCAGACTGGGCACTTCTTTCCGAGTGTGGTCGGGCAGTTCTCAATGAACCAACCACCCTTGCCTTGGAAACCGTGACTAAACATACGCGCCCAAGGAACATCCTCGCCGTCAACGACAGGTAGGAATCGAATTACTGCAAACCCGTTTGATGCTTGATCCAGTTCTGGCTTCCAAAACCGGTCGTCCTTATAAGACTCTGCTCCACCCTTGTTGAGTTTATCCAACTCTTGGGTAATCTTGCTGAGATCCTTGGACTTCTTCTTTAAATCTTTAAATGACATTAGTATCCTTTCGTGTACGATGTGTAAAAAGTTTTAGTAACTGTGTACGAAGTATTATAACCGTAGTATGTATGTAAGTCAAATGGGAAGTCGTGAAGATTTGGGAAGGAAGTTCAAGGACTGTGCTTCGGCTTTAATCTTTTCGACAATTGGTTTTGACAAATGCTTGGCAATATATGAAGGATCTATATTGTGAACTTCACATATTTGAAGAACTGCATCCATATAGGAACAATTTTTCTTTTTAATTATTTTTTCTATTTCATTTTGAATATTTAATTCACCAGATTCAAGTATCATATTCTTTATTCTCCATATATTGTTTTAATGATTTTGTTGATTGCCAACCGAGAGTTTCTTTTATAATAGATGTATCCGCGCAAGTATGTCTCGCCTCTCCGGTTCTTGGTTCTATGTGAGTATACTCTCCACCCATCATTTTTGCAACATCTAAAACAGAATAAGATACGCCAGTACCAACATTCATTGTTTTACCACACAATGAGGATTTGTGATTCATTGCTGCTATATTTGCAGAAACAACATCAGAAACATGAACATAATCTCTTGTTTGCAATCCATCACCAACTATGGTCATTAATTGATTAGTTTTCTTTTGACGAGAAAATACACCAATTACTGGTGCATACGAACCACGTTTTGGTTGTCTTGGTCCATATACGTTAAAATATCTAAAACATACAGTATCTACTTCATATAGAGTTGAATACATTTTGCAAAGTCCTTCTGAAAAAAACTTTGAGTAAGAGTATGCGTTTAAGCAGTCTGGACTATCAATTTCTCTTTGGACTGTTTTTTCCGTTAATCCATATATTGCGGATGTACTAGAAAACATTACTCTTTTTGTTTTTACTTTTTTTGCCGCATCTAAGACATTTTGTGTTCCAAACGTATTTACATTTAATGCTCTAGAAGGATTTAGAATGCAATTTTGTATTCTTGCTTCGGCCGCTAAATGAAAAACATATTCTGGTTCATGCCTTTCAAATACACCATTCACTAAATGATGATTTGTTATATCATAATTATAATATGTTGCATTCGAATTAAAATAAAATTGATCATGGGCATCGGATGAAAGATCATCTATAACTGTAATAGAATGACCTTGATTTACAAGAGCATCCACTAAGTTTGATCCTATGAATCCGCAACCGCCTGTTACTATTATTTTCATTCCCAATACTCCAAAATAATATTTTGTTCTTTAAATTTACTTATTAATTCTTCTTTTTGTTTTATTTTTATTGAGTGATTGGGGAACCAAAAACGTTCATGCCATTCCACTAATATTTTAGTGACATTAGTTAGATGACAATCAACCAATAACATTTTCAGAACATCAAACTCAGAACCCTCTATGTCGCATTTTATTATTAAATTGTCGTCAGGTTTAATATCGCACCTAGATAAAACATTTTTTATACTAACACAGGGTATTTTTATGTGTTTCCACTCATATTTTGTTTTCCATAAAACATCTTCACTTGGTGGTTCGGGTAATATATTACAACCTTGACTTTTATTAGTTTGATCCAAGTTTAAAACAATTTCACCGTCATAATTTGTAACCGCTTCATTATAATGTTCAAAATTTGCAAAATTAAACATTTTTTTATTCAGATTAGATTCCTCAAAAACATATGGATTTGCTTCATATGCGTGAACAAAAAAAGTATGATCTATAATGTTATCATTCAATAATTTATTCAAACCTTCAAATTTATGACAACCCAAATCTATTAATATATTTTTCATATTATAGTGACCGTATTTCTTCGTGGTTTTTATCTAAATGTATTATTTTTGGTTTGGTTGATTCGTAATTTATATTATAAAAACTTCTATCAATTTCAATTGCCTCATGACCATTTGGTAAACCATATACATCAAAAAGTTCTCTATATTCAACTTCTTTTACTATAGTTTTTTCTTTTTTAACACCAACCCATTTTTCCGGCATTGCATAGTCGGGACTTAATATTAAAGAAGGAGGATTATCTATCATATATCTGTTCATATGACTTTCATCGTGCCATTCTGCTATGATATTTTTATATAAATCTTTTGCGATATTTTCTTTAAGAGTTTCACACATATTTAAATAGGTTTTCACTGCACCACCTTGTAAACAACCTTGATAATAATTTATTCCTTCACCCTCCTTAACATACGCTAACGACTTTTCATTTTTTTCATAGGAAAATTCAGAAACAGGTTTTTCGTAAAATCCGGGGTGTAATACACAAACACTATCTGAAAGAATATCAGTTGTTATGTCATCTATTATTTTCATGTCAGAATCTATGTAAAAAACATAATCGTATTTTGATATTGTTTTTTTATTTTCCCACATATAATAATATCTCATTAATGTGCTAAAGGGAAAAGGTAAAAATGGCATAAATGAGTGATTAATTCCTAAAAGCAAATCATTTGTCTTGTCTGTTAAACACAAAAAATCAAAATCAAATTTAATATATTCATTCATAGAATTAAATAAATTGTAAACATACTTGTCGTAATATTTACCAGTTGCAACAGTAATGAACAATATTTTATTCTTCACTTCTATATTCCTTATGATTTTTATCTAATGCCAGTAATTTTTTCGGAAAAGGTAAATTCCAACTTTCGGGATAACAATAAGACGGAGATAACTGTAAAGTTGGTCTCGTTACTATATTATAATAATGATTTAAATGACTTTCATCGTGCCATTTTGCTATAATATTTTTTCTTAAATCTATATCTACGTTATTTGCTATGTGGTGCGACATTTCCATAAATTTAGTTGTAGTTCCACCATTAAATCCACCAGCATAATAACGTCTTCCTTTATTTAAAGGTATAAATGCTGTTGAATTTGGATTTGTTTCATAACTGAATTGTTTTATAGATTTATTGTAAAAACCAGGATGCAGTGTTACTACTCTTTCTGAAAATATTTCATTTTTAACTGGTGCAACAAATCTCATATCAGCATCGCAATAGTAAACATAATCATGCTGTTTTATTTCATTTTCATATTTACAAAAAATATTATAACGCTTTAGAGTCATATTTGGCCATGGTTCATGCTCTATTGGTAGAATTTTAACTTTTGTTCTGCACTCAGTAACAAAATCAACTTTATTGGTAAATAATAAACAAGTAACATCGTGTTCGTTACAAAAAAAACTATCAACACTTTGATACAACGGATTTACAAAATTCGTATATTTATTTGTTGCTATTGTTAGAAGACATATTTTCATAATTTGGTATATTTTTTAATACAATCTGTTATATATTCTACTTCAACTTCTCTCAACTCTGGATATGAAGGTAATATAACACATTCTTTGTTTAATAGTGTAGAATTTTTAGTCTCGCATTTTATATGCTGCAAATGTTCATGTCTATTTATAGGATAGAATAGAGGTCTAGTTTCTATTCCTTTGCTATCGAAAAACAATTTAGTATCTTCATATGAGCAGTTATTCATTATTCTGATACCAAACATCCAATTAGAATGATTGCAATTATACTCTTCTTGTTGAAAGGTTATTCCTTGATTGTCGAAAAGATACTGCTTATATGTTTTAAACAAGTTAATTTTCTTTTGTTTAATTTCTTCAAAATAATCAAGTTGACCAAGCAAAAGAGCAGCATGAACATTAGTCATTCTATAATTATAACCCAAAACATCATGTATAAATCTTACATTCGACTGTCCCTGTCCATGAATTTTATGAATGTATTCATACACATCCTCATCGTTAAATAAAACCGCGCCACCTTCCCCTGTTGTTATATTTTTGTTTCCAAAAAAAGATACAGATGAACAAAAAGACTGAGTACCCGTACATTTCTGTTCATATTGACCAAAAATACCTTCACAGTTGTCTTCTACGAATATAGATTTAGGAAATCTTCTTTTTAGAGCAGGAACATTTACAGGATTTCCCATATTGTGTACTATCATAAAAACAGTATTTTCGTCTGGTTCTGTTTTTATATTAGAATAATCTGCATTCCATGTATTCAAATCAGAATCTACACATTCTATTTGAAATTCACTTAAAGAATCAAATAATAAAGAATTATATGCAGCAATATAAACATTATTTGGAACAATAATTCTTTTTGCATTCGGGAATTTGTATTTCAGTGCTTTGATCACTAAATGAGTAGCGACAGTACCATTACTCACCAATAAACATTTTTTAACATTTAACAATTTGCACAATTTATTTGACGCTATGTTTTTGTAATCACCTATGGATGAAATCCATCCAGATTCTATAGCATCATATGCATACTTTAAACATTCTTTAGGCAGATATGGTTTGTAAATGGGAATCATATTTTAATCAAATGTGCTAATCCTGTAGTGGTGTTTAAACAGCACTGTAATTTATAGTGTTTCATTTTATTTTCTTTTTCTAAATATCTTTTAATAAAATTACCTCTGCCATGCGGTATATTCCAATCGTGTAAAATAAGATGAGTGTTTGGTTTTATTTGTTTTTCTATTATTTTAAACGACTGCACATTTTCGGAAACATCATAATTATTTATATACTCAGATATTGGTAATTTGTGCTGTCCTTCGGGTGTTTCATCACCTCCGTCTAAAAAAAACAAATCCACTTCAGATAAATTCATGTTATTAATAACAGAAATAAAAGAGTCGTTGTATAATTTTATAAAACTAGAATATTTACTATTTACATAATAATTACTCGCTACTTGAAAAAACCCAACAACTTCCTCTACAGTGTGCAAGATCCCTTTTTTATTTTTATACAAACCATGAACCAAACTTAATGTGCTTCCACCACCGAACCAAGTTCCAGATTCCAACACAATATTAGGTTTAATATGTAATACTACACTGGTCAAATAATTTTTCTCTTCTTGAGAAAGTTGACCTGGAGGGGGATCAATCATCTTGCTATTCCTTAATAAGTTTTGTGACTTCTTTGTACAAAGGAACCATTGTCTAGATCTTTGTCATATTTTATCATTTCTATTATTTTTAAATCAACTTCATTTATTAATTGATTTCTTTGTACATTTAAATCACATGCCTTTTTTAAACACTCCCACAATTTGATAGCACCATCTTCAGAAGAAAAATATTCTTGTTTATACTGTTCAAAAGACATTTTTCTTATTTTATATAATAACTCCTGATTGTGCCACATTTTCATATCAATTGTTATTAATTTGTCTATTATAGATCCGAGAGTATCTGACATTTTTAATCCTTTTTAAGTTGATAATATTGATTTTTATCGTCTATATCTACTAATCGAAAATTATAAAATTGATATAATTTTTGTGCTTTAATGTTTTGATTATTCACACACAAATTTAAAGTTGTATGTGATGATAATTTAAATTTATCCAACAACAACTCCATAGTTCTTTTTCCGAATCCAAATCCCTGATAATTGTCTCTGACTAAAATTCCTAACCACAGTATACCTTTTTCATCTAAATCCAAATGACCGTAAGAAATGGGCAAATCCTCATAATAAATGATTACATTGTAAAAATGAGTTTTTACTACATCTAAAGACCTATTATTAAAATAAGTAAAAAATATTAAACTATTTTTTGAAAAATCTAACAATGAACTTATATCTTCTTTACAGATATATGATTTTTGTACGATTTTTTCTTCATGTAAAATCATTTATTAAAAAACAGTCCAATTGTGTCTGCTGCTTCTGTTGTTTGGTGTGTTGCCTCTATAACTGTGTAAAAACATTTTAGCATTTATGTTAAATGTTTTTGCTTCTAGTAAGCATCTTATAGAACTCTCCATTAAATGAATTTCTTTAGCATTTTCATATATTTTACCTAAATCAAAAACATTTATATCTTTGGGGTTTTCGATTATTTTAAGATCTGTTCTTATCTTATTTTTAGTAGGACATACATTACCCCTATCATAATCTTCAACAGCTACAAATATATAATCTTCGTTATTTGGGTTTAACAATTTATATACGTCTTGTTCTCTTTGTTCGTTTCTATTATATTTAAACTTATCAAATCTAGCAGAATAATCCACTTTTGCTTGTTTGTAAAAACACTCGTCACAACTAATATTAATTGCTCTATTTTGTGGATCACTTAAACAGACTTTCCAATACCAATCAAATCCAATTTTCCAATACTTACCACTTTTTCCAGTTTCCCAATTAATATAATCGTGATAATGATCTTTGCTTATATTTTCTTTTGCCAAAATTTCATCCACTTGTTGTTCTTCGCTTTTACCACAATTAGTGCACAATGGAATTAATGTCACTTTAGTTTCGTTATAAAGTTTTTGTAAATTTGTTAAATTATGATGCCAACAAAACAAAAATAATCTATCAAGATCCCATTTTTCTATCAAAGAATTAACTAACCCATTTAGAGCTAAATGATCTCCGAGACCTAAATGATGGTGAACATATGCTGTATTATGCAAAATTTCCATCCTTTCTGTCAAATCCTGAACCATCTATACCATTATCAGCAAAATACTGTTTTAAATAATTTATTGCTTGTTGAGGTATTTTTTCTGTTATACCACCTATCAAAACTTCATGCGTTTTTTTACAATGAGCGCAGTGAAAAGCATTTAATTTATTAGTTTCAATGAATGAAAAATTATCAATTAAATGATCCGTATAATTTGGTATGCTTATACCACCGTCATTAAAATAACCGTTAGTTTTATTTCCTTTGTTATCGTATTGATCTCCCAAGTGAATCATGCATTTATTGATAACATCTGGATATATTTTTTCTGCTAAAAATCTCTGATCATTAATCATTCCAGAATTAATGTGTTCGTCTATTAAATTTTTAAAGTTGTTTACGCAACCTTTTTTACTTCCCCACATTCCTGCCATTATTTTATGAGAATGATAACAATGGTCTCTAATTATATGGAATTGTTTATCGCTGTTTAAAAATTGTTCTACGCAACTGTATTCTCTATAACTTAACCAAGAGTCGGCATCCCTTGAAATCATAACATCAACTGTATCATCCGCGGCCGCAAAAAATCTCCACAACAATCCTTCGTTTTGTTTGTGTCTGGGCATTTCTACTATTTCTACATTAGAAAAGGTCTGCAAAGCCTTTTTAATGGCATCTGGGACAGTTTCATCTATGTAAAATCTACAAATCCAATCTTTATATATTTTTTGAGCCAAAAAACAATTAATAATTGCATTTACTACATCTTTATAACGAGCGTTATATAAACTATAACTTATTACTTTTTTCATGTTTTGTTCCTTATAGTATGCTATCAAAATAATTAAACAAGTTTTGTTTTCTTTCTATTCTTGTCTTTTCTGTGTGTCCTATCCAATTAGATCCTGCTCTAAAATGTAAAAAAGTTTCATCAAAAATTTCAGAAAAAGCTGTGCCTTCAGAAACACCATAATTGCTTTTAGGACCTGTTATTGGATTTTTTGTCCCATTTAAATATGAAATTTCTATTTCTCTTTTATAAAAATTTTTCAGTTTTTCGTCATTATTTATAAACTCAACCAGATCTATTTTTTTAATAAAACCTTTATTGTCTATATCTCTATCTGTTATAGTTCCACTGCAAATTATTTTTTCAAAACCGCTGTGAGTAATGTTTGTATTTTTGGTAAAATAGTAATACAAGTATCCTCCACAATCGCACATGATAGAATCTATAGCGCCTGGATAGAATTTTTTACATTTATCGAAGTCTATAAGTTTTTTAAAATTTAAAAAACAAAGTTGATTGTTGTAATAAAAAACATGATCTCTAACTTGTTTTACTCCAACAAAATCACTATTAATTCTATTCATAAAGTTTAATGGTTTTACTAAAAACATATCAGAGTCTAAAATAAGACCATAATCTGAATAAAAATTTTGTATATTATGATCTATTGCAAAATCTAAACTTCTGCCAGCTTCCACAGAAGCATCTCCTCTGATTTTTTGCTGAGGAATTCTAGTATAATTTAAATTGTGCTTTTCGCATATTGTTTTGATATCATTGCTTATGTTAAAATCATCTGGTGAATTATCATAAATATAAAAAGAAAAATCATTTTGTAAAAATTTTTTAAGTAATTTATACTGATACTCTATAAAAATAGATTCATTATAACAAACGGTTATCACATTTATTTTCATCGAAACACACTCCAAAGCGGTGTTATTGTTTTCTCATAAGCGTCTTTATTATCATTTAAACAGTCTTGGTAGAAGATAGGTTTTTTGCAGGCATACACATTGAAATCCTGCATTCTACTTGCCATCAGAACATCACAATGATTTCTTCCATCATCCTGCTCTATAATATCTATGCAATGTTTTTTATATTTATCGGTTACATATAAAATAGCATGAGTTGTTAACATTCCACTTATTCTATAAAATTCATCTGTTTTGGACAATATTATTGGATTCGAGCAACAAGCATGATTAGCATCTCTTTTTTTCCAATCCGGATGCAATCCATTTAAGCATGTTCCGAGATAAACCGCGTCTGCATCATCTGGTATAACAATTGACTCTTTATACCACTCAGTGCTATTCACATCATCTTCCAAAATCAAAGATGGTTTATTTTCTTCTACAGATTTCTTTAATGCTTTTACATGACTTTTACCACAACCTATTCTGACTGCATTTACAGGATCATTGCTAATAAATGGTTCTATGAATAAAGCATTCAATTGTTTTACTTTTAAAGTATTTTCAAATTTTTCCCGTCTACCGGGTTTAATGCCACCATACCACAATATAGGAATTGTTTTAAGATTTATTATCATATTCGTATTATTTTCCTTTTAGATTATTATCCAATTTTCACAATATAAATCTACTGTATTTAGACTTGTTCCAGCTCCAGAAAACCAATGTTTTGGTGCTACTACTTTTTCTTTTGGTGTTAAATAAGCACCCCACCAACTAAACGAACTATTTGCTATTATAGATCCAGAACATTGTGTCATTTGATATAAATCGGTATAATGATTTATATTTTCTGCATAATAATCACCAATGTTTTGTTCTTTGCACCAATTTATATCATCAGAAAAAACTATAAATTTTTTATTTTGAAAATACAACTTTGCTTGATTTATGTATTCTAATGAGACAACTGGATGATGGGCGTTACCAACATAGTCACCTCTTCTCACATGAATACTAATTAAATTTTGCTCTGGTAATGTTTTTTTATGAAATTCTTTAAACTGTAATGTTTGGATAAGATCTCGTTTGCAATGCTTAAAATATTTTTCAGTTTGAAAGTATCCTTTGTAATCTAATTTGTCTTTGTAATTTAAAGGATAAGATTTGTCAAAACTAAATCTACTCTCAGATTTTTTTGGTAAAATTAAATTATTTTGTATCTTACAATTTATATTAAAACAATTTAATAAGTCGGTATTTGGTGGTATACAATAATCATAACCTTTTAATTTATGTAAACCGTACAAAAAAGCAAATTGGAATATTTGATTACCCAATCTACCATTTTTACCTAAATTAGACATTGTTATCATAAATTATCTGCCTATCAAAATTCAAAGTACCGTCATGATTATATGATGACCATTTATTTAGCTCTGGTTCTACTGTAACATGTGTTGTTATTACACAACTATTGTTTTGATAAAATAATACTTTTTTTGGTGCATAAACTTTAATGTTAGGCAAAACTTGTTGAGCATAACCTATATCTAAAGGAACTTTTGATTCAATAGTTTCATTTGAATTTTGTATACAGGTTTTTATTCCTGTTGTTGTTAAAAATAACATAGCATGAGTAGCTAAACTCGAAGTTATTTGCATCCATTTTTCGTTTAAGGATCGTCCTTTAAACCAACCATTTGGGTGACCACCCAAAGAGTAACCCAAATAAACAATATCGGCATCATCTGGTATTTCAATTTTGCCGTCTATTACATAATCACTATACCATTTTGTTGGTTTACAATCATCTTCAAATAATAAAAAAGGAATTTCATTTTCATACTTTTTCATCAGTCTATTATGACTAGTACTGCAACCGGGATTAAAACTATTTTTTTGTCTAGGAAGTGCTATTCCTTCGAACCGTTCTACATTGGAATAGTTTAAAGGTTCGATAAACTTAGTAAAATTTTGACGCTTAACTAAATCTTTAGATAAATTTATATAAACTTTTTTGATGGTTTTAAGGTCTACTATCATATTTTTACTCTTTGATATGGTCTAGTGATTCTGTTAAATATCAAAGGATCATAAACAGAACCTACATTTATGTTAAAATTTTCATTATGATCCAATTTACTTATTAAAATATTTCCAAAAAAACCAGCACAACACAGTAACACACTTTTTTTTGTGGAATTAATTTTATCAACTATAATAGGATAAAGATTTCTATCAGTTTTCCAAGCATCTTTTTTTGATATTTTCCAGACATGTTTTATGTTAGTTAATCCCAACGAATTTAAATTTGCATTTTCAGAACACACTACATATACATCTTTATGCTTTAATAGCAAAAGTAAATCTTTTATACATCGGTTATAATGATTACAAAAAACTCTAGAACAAGTATATTGTTCTCTTGAAAGATTACCAATAGATATTACCTTGTTTCTTTGTACTATAAATTCATTTTCTGGTCTATTTTTCTCTGCTGGTTTAAAAGTATATGATTGTATGCCAACATAGTAATTTTTATGGTTAATTTTTGCAGCGGTTTCTAATTCAGTGACGTATTCCGCATTTGCTTCTTTTATAGGATCAAAACTGAGTTCTGTTCTTTGTAAATTTTGTTCTTTTAACAGTATTCTGCTTTCCCCCTCACCAAATCTAACTAAAGAAAATGGTTCATTGTTTTTTAATTTATTGATAAAAAAATTAAATTCTTGTGTAGAATATTGCAAATCTTTTTCTTTTGAATAATTTTTCCAATCAGAAAAATATTCCCATTGTTCGCTTGTGTATGTCATTATTCTAACCTCAAGTTTTGGTGACCGGAACTAACCCTGTAAAAACAAAAAGTTTCTTTGTGATTTATTATATTATTTTTATTAATTGTTTTATTAAAAACAGTATTTGCAATTGCTGGTAATATTTTTACATTGATTTGTTTTACATTTTTTTTGACTAAACAATCCAAACACATATGATCGGACATATTAGTATTGTGACACATACTATCCCATTGTTCTATAAATTGTTTTGCCTGAATAGTATTATTTGCAAATATGAGACCATCTCTTATGTGGATATTTTTGGGATCACCGCAATTATAATTCGAAAGTAAACTGCATTCTTTTTCATTATCGTTTACTAACCCATCAGTTTTAGCTACTGCTATATCATAATTTATTAAATTTAAAAACGATACCGGTATATTTCCACTTAAAATGCAATCTATATCAATAAATAAAACAGGATTATTAAACTTTTCTAAACACTCTAATATAAATTTAGGTTTTTGTTTACAATTTTTATGGTAGTCCTTTAAGGAATTCTTTTTTTCAAAATAATGCAAAAAAGAAAATTGCTCACATTGTTTTTTTAATTCTGTAAAACATTTTGAATAAAAATTATTCCTGTCCCCCTCTGTATAATATGAAACTATGATTGGAATACTCATTTTACTAATCTCTTCAATTTTCTACTTGCTTGCATGTGTTCTATTACAATTGGTTGCTGTGGTTCAAACCATTTGCAATCAAAAACTTTACAATAAGATTGTGGTAAATTTAAAGTGCGTAAACCTTTGTTATCAAATTCTTCCCAAACTTTTTGTAAACTTTGTTGTTCCCAACGATTTGGGTTGTTTTTGCTTTCTATTTTCCAAGCATTGATTAAACTTCTTGCAAGTTGTGTATTGTTAAAATACATTGTTCCACCTGCAAGTGCCTCATTACCCAAATTCCAAGGTTTTAAGTGTGCATTTTTTGATTGATTCCAAACATTTGGAATCCAATAACAACCAAAATCATAATCTTCCAATTTATCAAACAATTCTGGTTTGTTTCGAAATCTGCCATCCGCATCTACCCACGCAACACCATTTTGACATTCATCTAACGCCTGCTCTATTACTTCTGCTTTCATAGTACAATTGTGAACCCAAGAACCTTTACTTTCTTTAGGATACGTTTTTACTGGCAATTGAAAATTGTTGCAAGTTTTAACAAGTTCCATTGCTTCTTCTTTGTATTCTGGAGTATAAAATGTAATTACAGTTATCATTTTGGTTTTAAATTGTTATCGTGAATATAAATGGCATAATCCCTTCGACCGAGTTCAAAATCGTGTTCCGCCATCATATCAACCAATCCATTAAAATCTACTTTTGGTTGCCAACCAAGCACACTTTTTGCTTTTGTGGAGTCTCCTAGTAATTGATCTACTTCTGCTGGACGATAGTAACGTGGATCAATTTCAACAAAATCTCTGTAATCCATTTTGTATTTTGCAAATGCTTTTTCGCAGAATTCTCGAACAGAGTACATTTTTCCCGTCGCAACAACATAATCATCCGGGTTTTTTTGCTGCAACATCAACCACATAGCTTCAACATAATCACCGGCAAATCCCCAATCGCGTAGAGCATCCATATTTCCAAGATACAATTTTTTTTGCAATCCTTGATAAATTTTACCAACCGCTCTTGTAATTTTTCTAGTAACAAATGTTTCACCTCTTCTTGGACTTTCGTGATTAAACAAAATACCACAAGAAGCGTGCATTCCATAACTTTCGCGGTAATTTACTGTAAGATGGTGTGCATATACTTTTGCACATCCATAAGGTGAACGTGGATA
>SXGQ01167823.1_pt1 | contig 126687 bp, 136 predicted proteins | sample 3178371 | NCBI WGS metagenome assembly SXGQ01 (sample SAMN11356859, study PRJNA531348) | freshwater metagenome | isolation source: freshwater sample F1-20 | place: China: Fuxian Lake, Yuxi | collected 2017-12-25 | reverse complement strand
CTCACTACTACTACTAGATCCGCTACTACTGCTGGATTGGCTGCTACTGCTGGAACCACTGCTACTGCTGGATTGGCTGCTACTGCTGGAACCACTGCTACTGCTGGATTGGCTGCTACTGCTGGAACCACTGCTACTGCTGGATTGGCTGCTACTACTGGAACCACTGCTACTGCTGGATTGGCTGCTACTGCTGGAACCACTGCTACTGCTGGATTGGCTGCTACTGCTGGACTGACTAGAACTGCTAGATTCACTACTGCTGCTACTGCTAGGGAAGGTGAAAGTTGTTTCACTACTGCTAATTCCAGTTATAGTTGTTAAACCAGCAGCCTGTCCTAATTGAATATCTTCGGGTATAGACATGCGATAATCTACAAATCTAGCGATATGATTGTTGTCTATATATACTAAATATTCATTTCCAGAGTCCAGTACAGCCTTAGATGGATAAGAAAGATTAAAAAGACTATAATCTTGAGCAGAAGATGATTCAAAATCAAACTTTAAAGTATCATACTGTAGAGTTTTATTGTTTTGATCAAATGTTGATTTTTTAGAATAGACGTTATTAAATTTTATAACTCCATCATTCAAAAGCCCAATTGTTCTATATGTTTTAATAAACTGATTTGGCGCTATGACTGCAGCATCAATCAAGAAAGTATAATCACTTGAATCCAACCTGCCAAGATTCTGTGAAATTTTACCATTATAACCGGAAGATAATTGATAGTTTCTTATTTCAGAATATGTCTTTGCATGGTATGAGTCATTTTGCAAAACAGGATTTGCAGATGATATACTATCGATGTTGTCCTGAAGAATTATTGACTTACTACCATGCTTGCCGTCAAGATATGAACCTACATGAGTAAAGCCAGATCTATCTGAAAACCACTCATCTACAGAGCTGGACATTTCAGAAACATTGTAAAAATCACCGGGATCTTCAGTTGTAAATTCAAAACTTTCATTTCTTGACAGGGTTTCCAAAAGCCCAACAGATTGCATGTTCTCAAAATCATATATTCTTGGATCAAGAGTGATATTTGAATTGGGCTTGTATGAAAGTTTACCTATTCTTATATTTGATTGCTCCAAAATTACATTCTCATTCATCATATGGACGCCAAGATAAGATGGTATATCTTGACTTCTAGAACAAGAACCAAAGAAGGCGTCAAATTGCCTTCTTTTGTCTTCTATATTGGCAAATCTTGTTACAGAACCAGCTATGTCTCCGTCAGAAAAAACTCTTATATTTCTTATAAATCTTGGATACTTTTCGTCAATTTCTTTTAATGGATTTGTGAAGAAAATTTCCTTACTGCTTATTGAAAGCAAGTGTTCCATTTCTTCAATAACAAGCTTTCTGTAATTAACATCTATAGATATCCTGTTTGAACCTTTGTTTTCAAAAATTTTATCAAAAATGTGAAGCTCTGTTCCACCTGGATACAAATCCCTGGACAATGTTGGCAAGGACTTCGACCTTGTTATAATTCCTATTTTATATCTTCCAGAATATACATTCTCTGCATGACCCTCTATATAAGAATCACATTGATCAATAGACAGAGATCTAAATATATCAGTTTGAGCCGAACATGAATCTGGAACATCACATTGATTTTTATCATTCCCGCCCCAGCAAGAAACCGTATTGTCAGAAAAAAGGACTACAGTATGATCATCTCCTGATTCTATTTTAACAACAAATCCCATTCCAGATGGGACATTGGTTTGACCAAAAGTGTTATCACCCCAAGAAACAACTGTTCCGTCTAGCAAGACAGCAGAAGTAAAGTTATCTCCAGCAGATATGGCGATTGCAGACTGTCCACCAAAAGAAGGTACGTTGCACTGGCCATCTGAATTTAAACCCCAACAAACAACAGTTCCATCGGACTTAAGCGCAACGCAGTGGCCACTCCCGGTAGAAATTTCTATTACATCATCAAGACCGGGTGGAACATTACATTGGCCAAATGTATTAGAACCCCAACAAGACACAGTCCCATCTCTTTTAAGGGCAATATTATGAGAACCATGAGAGGCAATTTTAGAAACGTCACTAAGACCGGATGGTACACTTGTTTGACCAAGATTATTTAAGCCCCAACAAACAACATCACCATTTTCCTTTACAGCACAAGTATGATTTGCACCAGCAGAAACAGAAATAACGCTTCCTAAATCACTTGGTACGTTGCATTCTCCTGAGGAATTATCTCCCCAGCATAATGCTAAACCATCAGCTGAAATTGCTATAGCGTGAGAATTACTTTGGGCAGTTCCAAATGAAATTTTAATTATTTGAGGAAGAGAAGCTGGTAAAGAAGATATAACCTTATTATCCAAATCTCCCCATAAAATAAGCGTACCATCATTTTTTATGGCTCCAGTAATCTTTTCACCAGCCTCAACCTCTATAAAAGCACATAATGTGCCAGGACCAGTCCCACTACTACTAGAGCTTGAAGAAGAAATGTCGCTAGATGAAGAAGATGAAGAAGATGACTGACACTCAATGCATCTGCCCCAAAAACCAAGAAGTATTCCAAGATCACTACCACCCACTGAGCCATCGCCGTCAAAATCACCGCTTCCAGGATTATTCCAATTACCAAGAAAAACTCCCAGGTCGCCTCCGCCAATAAATCCATCTCCATCTAAATCCATGCAGCCGCCTGGTGTATTACCATCGATGCAGGGAAGAGGAACAAAAGAACTACTGCTACTGCTACTGCTACTGCTCATACTGCTACTACTTGAACCTGGCAACGCACCTCCGACTCTATAGCAATAATCTTCTAGAGTTTCTTCATTTCTTACTAAAATTGTTTTCTTTTCAAATATCAAGAATAAAGAAAATTCGTAAAGATCAGATTTAGGCGCATCTATGTTTAAATTTTTTATAACTTCGTATACTATATTACTTCCTGAATGATTGTAGTCTTCTAGCCTATAGATACCAGAAACATCATTTACTGGAGAAGAAAAACCAGCATTAAAACTAGAATACTCAAGAAGAGAATTTGGATTTAACAAATCATCATCAAAACGCAAATTGCCAAAAACTGGCAAGAAACTATTAAAACTAAAATCTGATGATATGTAATAAAGCCTGTTGTTGTTAAATGTCCCTTTAAAATCTGAACCTATATTAAATTTATATTTAAAATAATTTTCAATATCAGATATTTGATTATTTGTTTTTATGAGGAATTTACTTTTTGCATCTACATCTCCAATTTTAACAACAAAGAAACATGGGTTTTCACTAAACTTGGCAAGGATCCTTATAGATTTTTTATCTTCCGAAAATACAACTTTTACAAGACAAGAATTATCATAATTGTAATCTTGGTCTATGGTCTCTCCGTAAAAACCATCTTGCTCAAAAGTTTCAATTTCTTGTTTGTCAAAAATTATGTCTACTATTGGCTCATCGAATTCTATTGTTCCCTGAATCACTGAGCCACTTGATTGATCTATGTTTTTACAATTTATTAAAATACCATAAGATCTTAATCCGTCGCCAACTGAATATCCAGAAACAAACTTTTTCTTACCTGAAAATTCAAAAACTGGAGATACTTCAGAATTTAAGTAATCAACGTTTTTCGGATTTGCTTTAAAAGTACCAAAAGATCTACTTAAAAGCTTAGTACCAAAAACAAAACCATCAAATGAAGACGGAGAAGAAAAGAAATTAGACAGAGAAAAACTTATCTGAGTAAACTCTTCAAAACCAGATATATTATATCCATTTGAAGACGAGTTTCCTATAAGAGAAAAATTAAATTCGTATCCCAAATTTAAACTACTATAAATACCATCAAACAAAGTATCATTTGTGTCTCTATACACAGGGTATCTAAAAGCACCAAAATCTTCACTTGGGTTAACTGCAACTATGCAATTTGTGCTGGATATTTGATTGCCTAAGGAGTTTTGACTGGCAACTAAACTTGCAGAGGTAGCAATATTTTCACTACCAACATTCTCCAATATTACCTTAATTATAAATATATCTATATTACTTGATAGACCATCAAATGTTCCTGCTATATTAATTTTTGAAGTATTAGAAGAGTCATTATTTATAACCTCAAAAGCAATTTCATTCATACTTGGGATATCAAAACCAAGACCGTCCTGATTATAATTTACAAAATCAGATCTACTAAATGCCTTAAATTTATTTTGACCAGAAACAGAATCATCTATATTGTAGATAACTGCTTTTATCTTTCCATTAAAACTTGCAGAAAAATCAACATCAAAAGATGTTGCACCCTGATTTGAAATACCCTTCGATACAACAATAGTCTGAACTGATATTTGCTGACCAAGACCTATTGTAACAATACCAGATAGGCCAGAAATGACACCTTCTGGATAATTTATTTGAAAATTATCTGGGCTTAAACCGGAAAACTCATTTAAACAATATACTGAATATAAATTTTGTATTAGCTGAGGAGAGTTTATAGAAAGAATACCGGAAGGAAAAATTTCAACACCAAAACTTTCATTAGGAATAAAAAAGGGCCTAATGTCTTTTGCAATTCTTGTAAAATATTTATCTGTTTCGGAAACTTTTGAAAGCTCTGTGCTAAAACTGTTTAGCGCAGAATCATTATACTGGAAGCTCCCGTATCCTATGCATGAATAATATATTTGAGACTCACCGGTTCTGTCACTCTCAAAAAACAAATGAATATTTCCATTTTTGTCACTTATAACGTGAGGATTTCTATTCTCTCCATCAAAAGTAATCTGTGTCCAATTTGGATAATTATCAATGAATATTTGATATTTACCATTTATCTCCGCCTGACAAAAAACTCTACCATTTTGAGAAACAACAGGATTTATAGTTGGTATATGACTGCCATCTTTGGAAATCATTCTGTTAAATGTCAAAGTTTCAGGAACACGATTTCTTTCTATAGATTTTACTCCAAAAAACTCTACGCAATATGTAGTGTCAGAAATAAAGAAACCATTAGGCTTATTAAATCCAGGGTTAAAATCAATTGATATATAATTTGAATCAGCAGATATTACATCTGCTATAGCGCCCTTAAAAGGCTCTGTATTAAATACAACTTTTGATATAGACTGCAAAACATCTCTGTCTGCGCAGTCAGTAACAAATAGCCTCAGAGCCCTATTAGTATTAAGCTCAACTTGTATTTTATTAGAATTAGATTCAGATGAAACCTGACCCTTGTATATAGAAAATTCTAAATTTGATTTTACTATTAATTCCTGTCTAGATCCAGTATTTATTATTTCAGAAACTATTTCATTTTTTATAAGAGTTGCATCAGTTTCAATCAAATTTTTAATCTTGTTTAGTACTGAATATGTATCAGTAGAGCCGAATACAAAGTTTTTAGCTATCTCAGTGCCATTAGGAAACCTAAAAACTACGCTACCCCTATCTGTTGCCGCCGCAGTAGAACCACTAGGTATATAAATAGAATGATAATAAAAATAAGGTTTTTCTATAACGCCTCTTAATTTAAAAGTTAAATCAAAATTTGTAGAGCTATGATGCTTAACTAATTTAACTACTGGAACTGTAGAAGCAACATCAACTGGCACCGAATTATCAGAAATAATAACAGAGGCTACAGTGTAAAAATCAAAACCAGAATCAATTATTTCTTTGTCTACGTTTGAAGAAGCATGCGTGCCAATTATTTTTATTGCAGAAAGAAGAGTTGAAGAATCAGATATAAAACCCTGATGGCAATTTTTAAAGTTAGAATCAAGAGATGTCAGTGGAGAAGAAAGTTTTTGTGTATTAGTCTGATATAGAGGACCTATTATTGGCTCCTGAAAACAGTCTAAACTTATAGGTTCAAACTTAAAACTTTGATCCTGAGCAGGTCTAGTATCAAGTATTACACACTCTGGTCTTTGAGGATCATTTGTTGCCTGTAGGGACCTAAGACTTTTTGGAACAACACCAAGTTCACCATAAAAATTATTAGCACCAATTTTTACTTCTAATGGCATTTTTCTTAAAGTCTTGCCATAAAAATCACTATCTTTAAGAATTGTTCTAGTATCAATATTAAAATTTAATTGACCATTAGAAACTTTAGATTTAAATTTTTTATTTGCTATTTCTATAATAGCGTTACCATCAGGAATACCATCTGCATAAATATTTATGTTTGAATGATCTTGAACAAATGGAGGATCAAGATATACAGATCTATTTTTTGATGAATTTTTAACTACATCAATATTGGAACCAAGAACTAAGCTTTGGCCACTATCTGATAGTATCTTGCAGAATAATGTTATATTACTCTTTTTACCCATTTTTGATATGGGATAAAGAATGGTACCCTGAAAAGCATTTTGATTTCTTAATAAATTAACAATATTTTTTTTATTACCATCAAAATCAACAAAAGTTATTGATTCACTAGATTCAGCATCTTCAAAAGAAACAGAATAATCCCCGTCAATAATGCAATCATTCAATTCAAAACTTAAATGAATTGAATCATTTTTTATGGAATAATTTTTAAGGACAAATTGTGCTTTTATCATGTATTAAAAACCGGGTCCCAGTAATTGTTACTTATACTATTGTTTAAACCAAATTTTTTAAAAAACCTATCTTGATCTTTGTCTATATTTGATTTATAGTAATTATATTTTTCAATTATTTCTAATAATGCCCTGCAAGAAGACTCTGGATCAAAATATGGCCAAATTTTATTTTTAAACTGACCGTAACTGTCCAGTCGATCTTTTCTTAAATCGCCATTAGACGGTATAAAAACCCCATATTCGGGCGATGCAAAATCTTTCACTCCCTCTATGTCAGTAGAAACAAATGGCTTACCAAGGAATAAACCTTGAAGAAGGGGCATGCAAAATGCCTCTCCTAAAGAAAAATTTACTATAACGTCAAATTTAGACATCATTTTTACCATGCCATGATCGTCAAGTTCATTAGTTTCTAAAATAATATTGGAAAATATACTTGGATGATTTTCTTTTACGTAATTAATAAGCTCAAAATTCTTATCTGTTTTTATACCTAAAACAAAATCATGTTTATTTTTTAATAATTCAAAAGATTTAAATAAGGTAGACCAGTTTTTTCTTTCTCTCCAAGTCGCAATAGCACAAAAAGAGAATTTATTAAAAAAAGAATCTGTAATAATTTGTTTTTTCCAAACAAGTTCATCTAAAAAATGAGGTACCACAAAACCAGGCTTATTAACACCACAATTTTCAAATATTTTTTTATTCCAGCTGCAGGGGTATATTACACCATGCATAACTCTGTTTATAGACTCAACCCAAAAATCATCTACTTTTTCATTCTCAAATACAGCCACGCAATACCTTTTGGTACCATTTAATAAGTTTCTCCATCTATTGGGGATTACGTGTTCTATAAGAACATCTCCCTCCATTTTACCTATACTACAAGTTTTGTTTATAATAAACAATTCATCTTTTGTAAAAGAATTACCCTGAGGATATTTATGTACACAATTTATATAAACATTATTGCCAAGCAATCCAAGAGATCTTATGTAGCCTAAAGATGCTCGAGTGTAACCAGAATTAGTTAAGAAACAAGAATATATAATATCTAAATTTGTGTTCATGTGCTGAGCAAGAAATTGCCATTAGCAAGCAGCCTTGCATCATTTATTATCGTATATTCTCCGGTGTTTATTTCTCTTATAATATTATTAAATGGATCTATAACTATAACTCTACCGCCATTAGACATTATGGAACTTTCTACTATTAAATAACATCCAGAAAGCTCACCTCCATTTATTCTAGATACATCACTAACATAAACACCATCAGACGAATCATAACTATATACAAAAGAATTTGTTGAAAGATTATATATGCCAACCCTACCACGATAATCTTTAAGTTTTTCTATAGCCTGACCCTTAAAAGAATCAGGGTCATCTATTTCAACTGGTGGAGATTGATCTGAAGAAAATCTTTGCAAACCCCCTATAAGTATTAACTCTCTGTCCAATTCCTGTATCGATCCCAAGGTGTAATCAGAAAAAGTAAAACTTGTTTCATTACCATAGTTAAAATCAATTTGGTTTGTTTCTGGGTTTAATAGTATTACAGAAGGAACAGATGGAGAAGTGTCAGATCCAGCTTGAACATTTGCAAGAACTGTTATTCTTTTCTGTACAAAGAATGGGCTCTGTGCTATTTCTTCATATTGATTGGTTTGTTGATTTTTGACTGCTACTTTAATTTTAAAAGTAAAAAGAAATGTTGTTCCTTCTGGATTTACAACATAAGCTGCGTTAGTTGGAGTTGTAGTAACTTCTGCTATTGTTCTGGACTTAGTTGCTACAGCAACCTGCTCATTATACACAATAGGTCCTGTTATTAACACAGGCTGATAAGAAGAACCAGCAGCAGACTGATCATTAATAAAAGTAATTTGATAGTCTTGACCAGCCAAAGAAGGATCAACCGAAACTACTAAGTTAAATTTTAATTGAGAATTTCTTGCAACAAAAAACTCATCATTGTCATTTCTCAAACCAGCTCTTATTCTATCAAAAAGAATATTAGAATTGCAAATCCAAATTTTATTATTATAACTTTTTATTGCATTTATAGGATGTCTTATATTACTAACATAGGTAAAATCTCCAACAAAAAGCTTAAGACCGTCTAAGGAATAAAGCCTCCTAAAAGTCTCATTGTTGGAAAAACCACCAGTTTGTCCAAAACCAGCAGGTGTTAATTTTACAAAAATATCAGAAGTAGTACTATTTATAAAGTCGATTTTTCCAGGACTAAGCTTTATACTTAATATTTTTTTAGTAATACCAGTTGCTTCTACAGAATCAAGAGCAGAAAGACTAGAAGTGATATTATTTGAATACAGCTTAATTGAACTTAATTCAAAAGTATTTGGATCGACATTAAATTCTGAATTAAATACTATTTGAAGTATTTTTGTTCTTGGATTGAAAATTGCAGACATCGGGAAAAACCCAACGTTACTGGCGCTAGACGTAACATTGTGAGACCCAAAACCCCTAATAAGATTTCCTGATTTGTCTATCTCAATTACTCTATCATTATATGTATCGCATATAATCATGTTTTTATTTGAAAGTCTAACTGCAGAAGTCGGAGTGTCCAATCCAACTCTTCCATCAGTAGCGTCTATTTCTAAAGCCTGAATGGGACTAATTGGTAAATTGGTTCCACTATATCCAAAATATGACATAAAATTGGGTAACGATTTTTGCACTGAGTTTTCTGTTGCATAAAAAAAGTTATTAATTTCAAGTGGAGTTTTTATTGTCAAATCTCCTAAATCAAACAAAGTGGGTTCTATTTTTACGTTATCTCCCTTGCCATTCATCCACTGATTAACTTTTGCAACGTTAAAACCTGCGAATTCACCAGAGCTTGATATTTGAAGGGTGAATCCCTTCAAGACAGGAGTGTCTATAAAAACATCTTGATTTTCGCTATCTTCTTTTGCCCTAAAAGATATCTGTATATCAAAAACTCTTCCAACAGCAAGAATACTTTGCTCTGACAAAACTGGATCAGAAAATTGCTCAGATGCAATAGAAAGAACATTATTGCCAGCCCTCCATCTAAACTCTATAGAAGTACCTTCTGGCACTACTGTCTCAAAAGATATAGAATTTAAATTTATAAGATTTGGTGACTCATATCTATATGTGAGAAGCCCATCACTATTATAACTCTGTGTTACAATTGTAGTACCACCATCAGGGCCACCACCAGACAAAAAACCACTAACGAATATATCATCTATGTTAAAAACAAAATCAGTTTCTATGTCTGCAACTTCAAAAACAATAGAGTCAACATTATTTCTATCAGAAGATGCTATTTCAAACCTTTTTTCTGCAAAATCTTGCATAGAAGAGTTTCCGTTTGAAGTTATTTCATTTTGAGAAAGTAAAACATATGTATCACTTTGCTCTAATTGTCCAGCTTCATTTTTGTTGTAAAAGTAAAAATATACTGCAGGATGTTCTACAGATTTGCAACGAACATCAATATTTATTGATGCGTAATTTGACCAGTTTTTATTAACAAGAACACTTCTTTTGAAAATAAGTTTTTCTTTTTTGCCTCCTCTAAATTTAACTGAATAAATACCATCAGTTCTTAAAGTATTGTCTGGAGAAGCTCCAAAAGTTGTAGATGATGGTATTGATTGAGTTTCTACAAATAGTCCAGGATATGCAGTGCCATCAGAATTGGCATTTTCAAAACTATCTTTAAATCTTACATCTCCACCACCAGAACCGCCAGAACCACCACCATCTCCGGATGTACCTCCAAAAAAGCTTGAAGATGAACTTATTGGAGTTATGTATGCCTCTACTTCAGAAGAAGAATCATCAAGAGGAGGGGGAGATATGTCTCCAGACCCAACTGGTGGTATTGGATTGCCCCTGGAAAAAGTTATATTATTTATTTGAGTGTAGGACTGCAAGGCACCAAGAGTAGTATACTTTATTGAGCTTATCATATTGACTTCCTCTGGTATGCCGGTTATACAACCACTATCAAAATTTATTACAGCTGTAGAATTTTCAAGATCAATTATAGAATTGTCCGTATGACCAGGAGCAACGATAATACTATTAACCATTTCATTAGCAATGCTTCTGTCATTTTTCACTGAAACAAAACTTTGTCTCATTAAATTAACTGCAGCAACCTCTCCAAGCAATTGCCTATTCCTATCTGGCATGGTTCTAACAAAAGTTTCTAGTCCTGCGTGATTTATAAATCCCTTATTCATTAGATCATTATGATCAAGCTTTGGAATTCTTTCTTTTTTGAAGACGCCTCTTTTAATTTTTGCGGTGTCCAAATCAGAAATTCTAGCACCAGGCAATGAATTCTTTACTTCTCTAAGAAGATCTATTTTGTCAGGATCCCCTCTGTGCTTGTGCTTTGCTATTTCGTCTATAATTAACTGCCTAAAGCTAATTTCTTGCCTATATGATAAATCTATTGATGTAATTGTGCTGTTGCCAGTTTTTACCTGAGCAAGTCTAACAGCACCCTCTACAGAGGAAAAATTACTAGTAAATACACTTGCAACTATCGGAGAATTTAATGTTCTTGTAAAACCAGCATATACATAGAATATAGAATTAGATGAAATTTCAGGAATATTTTTTACAAAATCTAATTGTGTTGATTTGCCGTTTATAAAATAAATTCCAGGAGAAACATTCAAAGAAAAAGGATTTTGAGCATCACTAGATATGGATACTATAAGACCCTCAACTATGCCATTACCAAATATTGAATAAAGTCCAAAAAGCTGAGAATCAATTGTAGAAAATCTATCAACTTCAAGGTCAACAGACAAAGAGGAATCCAAAGAATCCTTAAAATCGAAATAACCAAGACCAAAATTAGGTGTTCTTCCTGCCATTTTTATTTGTCAACATAACCAGACCTCATGCCAAAAACAGCGCTGGTTCTTGTTGCCTCCGGTAAATCTCCAAAACTCTCTCCTGCATTTCCCATAAAACCTTCTTGCTTTCTCTTAAAAAAATCAGATCCAGTCAAACGAGATGTTATTTCCTGGTCAATGACATCTGATATTCTTTTTTGAAGCAAATTGCTTTGATTTTTTTGTTGCTCATTCATAAATTATAAATCCTATTAGCTTGGTACTGACAATGTTGTATCTTCTCCATCACGGAAATCTATTATTTCGCCAGGATACATATATCTACCAGATATTCTAGTGCTCCACCTGTTTGATTTTTTATCTATTTCATTACTAACTTCGGTTATTATACCAAGTATATACAATGGTTCAATTACCGGCTTGCCATTATCCCCACTTTCAGCATTTCCGTCTTCTCCCCTTTTAAAACTAGATCCATAATGCAGTCTAAAATACTGGTTTGGCATTACTCCATTTCTTCCAGGAATGCTAAAGCTACAAAACAAAGGCGGATTAAAAAACATGGTGTATCTATTGACTATTTTTTGCAAAGCAACCTTTGAACCAAAAACACCATCTTTTTGTAAGAACATTTTTCTATAGCCTAAGAATCCAGGAGAAGAAGGGTCATATATAGAGTTTACATTTAAATGACCAGCTAAAAGAAGCTTCATGTCTGGAGTTGTGGTAACAACTCGTATTTCATTGTATATATCAGAAACTTTCTTATTAAATTGAAAACTATCAGTATCAATCACATTCCAAATTTTAAATTTATCAGTATCTGAAAATTTATTGTAATCAACCGATGTATAAAAATCGTGAATTTCATTTAACGCATCTATGTGTTGAAATTTTATTGCAGGATCAGAACTAGATGGAGAACCAGAAGAATCACCACTAGAAGTAGAATTATTATTAGAAAAGTACTCTATTTCATCTGGAGAAATTTCAAATCTAGCTATGCCAGCATTGTCAAAATAAAATGTTTTACCTGATACCTCAGCTATTCTTTTAATAAATCCTAAATGATTATCACCAAAATTAGGCTTAAATCTGGCGTTGTTTAAAGGATCATAATTTCCAGGTAACACATAATTTGCGTAAACAACAGTTCTATCATTGAATAGCATATATTTTCTATCACCACTTGTAGAATCTTGAGAAATCATGTACTTTAAAAAATCCATTGGAAGAAATCCATTAGAAGTGCCAGATCCCTCTCTTAATCCAGCACACGATAAAACATCGTATATAGCATCATAATCGCGTACAGCGTCATAGAACGGGGGATTTAAAAATTTTGTATCTTCTAGTATTCTAGAATAATCTTCAAGTTCCATACTAACTTCTATATGACTAGGCTTCATGGTAAAATTAACTTGGTTACAAATGCCTGTAAATGCAAGATATTTAAACTCATTTGAAGAAGATTGCCCTCCTATTAAATTAGTTGCTCCACCGTCAAAATCTGGATGCAATATATCATAGACTGCATAGGAGTCATCATCTTCTGGGTTGTTTAAACATCTTCCAAGGTATACGCGAACATAAAATGCTTTATCCTGAAGGGACATAATAAATTTTCTAACATCGCTATCAAAACTTACTGCATCTCCAAATCTGGTGGTTCTAGATGCAGACGAATTAACTCTTCTTCCAGAAACAAGATCTCTCATGGAAAGATCTTTTGGAACATAAAGACTAAGACTTGCGTTATGCCTTATAAATGAGTTTCCTTCTTTTGACCAAGTTTCTTTATAAGACTGGACTAAGTTTGATATGTTTTTTGGAAAAACCCTAACAGCAGGACTGTTGTCTTCTCTTACCAAAGAAGAGTACCCGAACATAACAGGCCTTATAAATGAACCAAAATATGAACTATTTCCATTAGGAGAAAAAGGATGTAAAAGCTCTATGGGACCACTTTTTAAAGTAAATTCAACAAAAGCTCCAAATGAAAAGTTATCTAAATTAGAGTCTGTATTAGTGCCTCTTTTTTTTACTTCATTTTTGGATATAACTATACCGCCAGAAAGACTGGCATTTTCAGATAAACTATTGAAATATTCATATTTAAATCTAAACTGTCCAGGTCCACTTCTGCCGTCAGTTTTTCCAAGACAGCATCCAGGAATATAGTTACTAAACCTTGCTGGCATAATAGTTGCTTGCGTTTCCACCAATTCACCACTAATTATTTCACCATAGAGTAAAGATTGATTTTTAAAAACAAATCTTCTGAAATCGTCAAAATACTGAGTTATAAGATCATCTAAAAACCCATCATCTTCGGATGTTGGTTCTATTCTGTTTCTAAGTAAAAGAAAAAGATTTTTTTCAGCTTCTTGCAATCCACCATCATCAGTTTTACCGCCATTCCCATTATCTACTTCAGTAGATCCAAATCTACCTAAAATTGAAATAGGATAGTTGGGTTTTATTTTTGCCTGAGAATGATATTCTATTGGAGATACATTAACTGCATATTGTGAATTGCCCCAAAAAACTCTGGGTCTACCATGTAACATAATTCCATCTTTTTCAGGAATAAAAGACGATTCATTTGTTTGGTCTATTTTATATATAAAACCTCCGCTCTCTTCAAGTTGCTCAAAAACTTCTTGATTAAGAGCTTTCATGTTGTACGATTCTTCACTTACAATATAAGATCTCCCGCCACTAAAAGAAATCTGCAAAGAACCCATCAAATGCTGAATCTTAATTGAAAAATTTTGCTGAGACAACAATTCGCTACCAGAAAAACCAAAATCATATATAATTTTTGACATACGAAAAGGCGGCTTTATTATGTATTTTGAAAAATTATCTGAATTGTCTTTAGAGGGAACAGTTATTTGCCTGATTTTTTTAGAGCAATTTACTGCAACTACATTGCCATTTTTAGGAACTATAATATACAGACTATCATATTCATTTATGTTATTTGGGCTTTGATTTGGAAGCTCTAAAACTATATATGGCTGACTACCAAGATAAAAGCCATTATTACTCCAAGTCTTAGACTTTTTATCATACGTATTCAGCATTCCATAATTGCTGCCTATATCAATATCTTCTCCAGATAGCACATATGCACCTGAAATGCCAATTGGATCTAAAGCAGAATGTTCGCTACTCAAATTAAAATAAAAGCTTATACTGTCTTTTACACTATTATTAGGTAAAGGGTGATCAAAAGAAAGCTTTTCAAATGTATAAACAAAATCTTGTCCATGAAAATTTTCGAATTGCTTTCTAAGACCACAGTGAACGCCAGGTGGTAAATTTTGTACAACCTTAAATTTAGACCCATCTTTAGCTCCAGGGAATTGTTTTTCTGGTCCTACAGTTTGCTCACCAGAAGAAGAAACTACATTTAGTATTTCTTCGGGAATATTCTTAATAAAATCTCCATTGTATGTATTATCGTTTCCTATAAAAGTTACATCCAGCTGAGCGGTATTCTCTTTTTCAGGATCTGGACTTACTATTTTTTTAGGAAAAATTAAAAATTTTGGATTTAAAGACCTTAAAAAATTATTTACAACCGGCTTATCTTTTATTATAGTTTTTGTATTAGTCCCATAGTAGTATTCAGGAATATTTGACCAAGGAATCTGTCCAGAATCTGGATCCTGAGCAGAACTAGTAAAAATAGAATTAGTGGGCATCCAGGAATTATGCCAATACTTTGCAGTTAAATTAGTAGACAAATTGCCAGATGCAGGCAAAACACTATTTTCACCCTGAGACTTATTCCATTCAGTGTAATTGCGATTTATATTAAAATTTGTATCAACAAATGAAAATTTGGGACTTAAGGTAACCCCGTATCCAGAGCCAGCAATTCCATCTGACACCATTTCTAAATTTTCCTTACCAGAAACGGCGTTCATATTTTTAATGGTTACTTCATTAAAAAACATTTCGTTGAATTGCCTATTTCTGGATTTTAAAGGATATGAACTGGAGGCAGTGGGGAAAATCACTACCTCAGAAGTTACATATCCAAAGTTGAATGGAGCTGACTTTCCTCTTGACGATTTACTCATAAAGCACTACTTGTTGAAAAAAATGTATCAGGAATAACACTACTACCCTTAATACTAAAAGATCTTAAATAATCATTTTCATCTTTTACATAAACTCTTACCCATCCATTGGGCATAATAACCCCTACAGGTGGAGCATTTGATATAGGGAAATTTATAATAGAATCTTTATAATCAATATATGGATTTATAAAATAACATTCTTCCGTATAAATAACGTCTTGCAAGTCCCCTAAAGAACCACACACATATACCGGTAAAGATTTTTCATTAAAATCGGTATCTGTAGTCATAGAATTTATAAAATTTTTATTTAATAAAAAATATCCACTAAAATACTGATAAAAAAGTTTATTTTCTATTATGTAAAATAAATACAAAGTATTGGAATAGTCATCATAAACAGAAGAAACAAATTCTATTTCAGGAGCAGATTGCAATAAATAAGATTTTATTTCATTTTGACTATTATTTTCAAAGGTGTATTTTGAACCCTTTTCTGATTTTTTGAATTTAACAGGTCTAAACGGGATAAGACCAAATTCATCGAAAACTGAGTCTGGAAACTTATAAATATCTGAAGTTATATCTCTAAAAGCTCCACCCTGACTTCCAATTTTAATAAACAAACTACCAGAATTACACATAAAAAGAACGATTGAACTATCATTAAGTATTTCAAATGAAAATCTTTGAGAATTTAACATTCTATTAAATTTTATATTAGAAGCAGAATCAAAAAATCTTGGGTAAAAAGTGTCATTGCTCTTAAGATATTTTACATTTACATTAGATGATCGAGAATAATCTGCTGAAGCCTGATTCAATCCAGACTGAACAGAATACTGATTTACTAATTGTCTAAATGAATATTCGCCATTTGCTTCAGCATAAACATAAGAAGATAATTCTGTTTTACAATTTCCATGTACAAATTGTGCTGGTGATATCCTAAAATTATTACAATAGTTTTTATTTTTAATAGTTATACCAGCAAAATCATCTTGAAATTTTGAATAATTTTCAGGACTAAGCGATACAATTCTTTTTTCAGAATTAGCAGATATTGATATATCTGCATATGCAAAAGCATTATAGCTTACTACTGGCATTAAATCAAATTCAGAATAAAGCAAAGAATTAGGGTCAAACGTTTTCAATAATATGGTATCATCAAGCTGGAACATGACAAAAATATTATTTTGTCTTGGTGAATTTCTGCAACATATAAAGGAAACTTTTTCATCTCCAAAAGACTGAAAAACAGATCTTACAATTCTTGGCATTTCATCATGGTTGTTAAATACGCAAGCATCCAAAGTTGCTTCGTTTGTATCAGTAAAAAACATAATAGAAGATCCGGTTTTTGAGAAACTAATATCAAAATTTTCTGAAGTAAGAAATGCTGACCTGTACTCAATATAATCAGATTCATCAATTAAAGAAGTTACGTGCTCCATATTGACTATGGAAGAAGGAGAAAGATCTTCTCCAGGAACCAATATTTTAATTCTTTTATTATAGTTTGCAAAAAAATCAAATTTAATAGAACATCCGTCAGTAGAGTTTAAAGATTTACACGGAACAAAAAGTGCGTTTGACTTGTCGTCATCATCATCAAAATAAATATGCACATATCCTATATTAAAATTTAATTTTGAAAATTTTAAAGTAGCTTCCATGTGCTCTATTCTACTATCAAATTCTACCAGAATTTCTAAATGATTTTTTGTTTGAATAACAGATTCTTTACTGCTCCATCCGGATTGATCAGAACCACCAAGAAAGCCATATCTGTACTTTTGAGCCTTTGATCTAAAGGAAGAAAATTCTCTTAAATCTCCATATATTTTTTTTGATATATAATTTGAGTGATTCAGCTTGGGATACTCGTAATATTTAGGCATAATTCTTCTTCCTTTGCTGTAAAATGGAGCATCATCTATGGGCATCCATTTATATATTGATGGCCTTGGATCGGAAAAAGAATTTAGAAAATCAGATTCCATGTATGAAGAATCCGGAAAAGAAAGTCTTGCATTTTTAGTATCACCTTTGGGATCAGAAGCAACCATTGATTTGGATTTAAATAATCTTAGTGAAGAATCCGATTCAGACGGAACAATAACCGCTCCATTAATCAAATTTGAAGTTTCAAAATGACCCCCTATGGATGGAGCCAGAGCCCCTCTAGTTGTTACTTTTATAATAGTATTTTCGCTAACACCTGGACCTATGCCCTCCCATATTATCCTGCCATTCTTATTAAGATCTATTGGGCTATAATACAAATAGTATAATTGAGAAGTAAATGTAGAAGCTCCACCAAATTGGCCTGGTATAGATTCTATCAGATTAAATCCCCACACAGAATTAGTAGTACTAGAAAAATCAAAAACAGAATTAGATGCATCTATATATTTTCTGCAATTTGAACTAAAAAAAACATCAGTACCTGCTATCTTAGTACGAAGTGAATTTATATTTATAAAATCTAATATACAAATGCCAACTCCAGTATTGCTGGATTCAGCATTGGATGTATTTGGAGAAATCCAAAAATAAGATGTACCCTGATTTTCTCCGCAATTTGCACTAAATTTAGAAACAGAAGAAAGGGCTTTGGCAAAATTTATTTCATAAGGTATTTTTCTGTCATCTACAACATATGAATTTGTAAGCTGACTTACATCGTAAACAAATTCTAGTTGACTTCTTTCGGAAAAAGAAAAAACATCATGAACTCCTAGTGAATCAAAACTAGATCTCCACCATTCCTGATCTCTTACAAGAGAACCAGACAAAAGAAGCTTAGCATTTCCGAATGAATCAATGTGATATATACCTGGACCATAATCTATACTTTGTGCACGAACTCCAATTGAACTTGCAACAAAATACCCATTTACTGGCAGATAAGATGGGTAAAGAGATGGATTTAATTTGACCTTAGTAAGTCTGTAGCAATTAAATTTTGCCAAATTTTTAGATGAAGATGATGAAGAAGAAATAGGATTTTCTGGATTATCAGAAAGCCAATCTAAATGAGTAGCAACAGAAGAATCCGCTCCCCTACTAAAATCAGCAGAATCATAGCCCTTGTAATTAAAATTTGAATTATAACTAGAACTACTAGAACTGCTAGAACTACTAGAACTAGCAGGATCTACATTTTTACCAGAAATATTTCTAATAAATATGTTATTTTCTAAGTGACTAGAAAGAACATCAAAAGAAAACTTTTTAAATTCATACTGACCCTCATTGCTTGAGACGATTTCAAAATCACTTAATCCAGTTGACTGAAAATATATATGCCTTTTTTGACCTACATGCCTAAGCTCATGCTTATCAACCTGCCCATAAGTAACAAATATTGTGTCGCCGCTCCTTAAGAAATTTTTTGGGGCAAATATATAAATTCCATTAGCAACAGAATCTTCATTAAAGACAAAAAGAGGTGAATTAATCATGTACTGAGAATTGGGACCAGTCTGCGGAAAATTCTCATTTGATGAGCCCGATTTGTATTTCTTTTTTAACTCTCTATTTTGAACTATGGCAAAACCTAACGGTTTTGCATCTTTTAATTTTTGCTCATTAACACCGTCTGGTGAATTACCGTCGTTTCCCAAACCTCCTTCAATAAAACCCTTGCCAAGAACTTTTAAATCAGATTGATTGAAGTTTACTCTATCTTTGGAAGCACAAAGTATTTTAGTTATACCTTTATCTGAACTTAAAATAGGAATATAGAATATTTCAACTCCATCCACTAAAGAACCCCTAGTTGAAAAAACCTGAGGAGTTATAGTAATTTCTTTATTAACAACTGTTTTTGCATTAACTAACTGCAAACCCCATTTGTAATTTACAGGCCTACTCATGTTGGCCCCAATCAATGAATTGAAAGATGCTATATCAGAAGCTATGCCAGATATTAATCCTACGCCCAACGGACTACCTATAAAAGAACTAAGATCATTTTGTGAAAGCAACTGGACATTTAAATTGTAATAATAATCAACTATCACTCCCATTGAAGAAGCTGGAAGAAGTCTGACAATTTTTGATGTAAAATAGGGATCAAAATATTCTATACCTACTACTTTAGACTGATCTTCTACGGATATACTTGAATTAGGAGCTGGATAAATATCAAAAGAAACCTGATCTTCATCATCAAGCATCCATTTGACAGTAGACGTATTTGGCTGAAGCCTTTCTTCTTCCCTAACAATGTTTACAGTAAATTTTGTTGTAACTTTTTTACCTAAAGCAACACCCTGAGAATCGAAATATTCATAATCAACAAATATAAAATATTGTTTGTATGGATAAATATCTGTTGGGTCATCTTCATTAAAATCAGTCGTACCAATATCTTCAGTAGAAGATATGTAAGTTATTCTAAACCATGGCATGGGTTTTCCATAAACGTTTCCAGAATAACCCACTGCAGGAACAGGGCCATTAAAAAGCTCTTCAAAAAATCCACCCTTTGGATTCAGTGCAACGTCTTGAAAGTTTTTTGTAACATACTGGTCTATAAAGCCTTGGGGTAAAACATCCTTATTATTGAAAGCAGTATATCCAGACCTTATGTTAGAGGGCATTATCTGCTCCCTATCATATCCGATATTTCTTTCCTGAATTCATCAAAAGCACTTTTAAATACAGTTTCAAGTCCGTTTTTAAATACTTCAGCGAGTGGACGCATTTGGTCTCCAAGGGCATCCTTAAAAGAGGAAGCCAGATCGGCAGACTGCATAGCAGAAGAAGCCTGACGAGCACCTAGGGCCGTTGTAGGTCCTGTTTCACCAGCCACGAAAGCACCCTGGAATTTATTACCCTCAAAACCTAAAGCACTCATATTCGGAAGAGCAGAAGAAAAGCGCTCAACGGCGCTAGAAAGCATTTGAGTCGTTCTAGACAAATCTTGGGCAGAATTTATCATAAGATTATTGTCATACTCACCTCTGGCTCCAGTTGTTCCACCCATGAGACCGCCAATACCAAAAACACCTTTTTCTGCTCCTGGACCAACGGTTGTACCAGTATTAAGAACTCTAGGAACTTCTCTAATATTTCTAATTAAAGAGCCAAGGCCTTTTTCCTGAGTAACAACCATTTCCATAAAAACTCCACTTCCAGACTCCATGGCACTTATAGCATTCAAATAGCCCTCACGAAGCATTTTGACTGCATCTAAACTTTCTTTTTGCTTCTGAAGTATTTGGGCGGCAAGACTATTTTCTTGCCTCCTTATGTCCATTACTTCTCTTCTTAATCTGCCATCGGTATCTCCGCCTTCAGCTATTTTCTTTTCCACTTCAGCTCTTTGTTGCTGCATAGAAACAAGTTCATTTTGCATGGATTTTGCCTGCTCCATACTATTTGCAGCTTGAGCCATCCTCATTTCAGCAGAAGCGCCAAGACCAGTAACAAGACTATCAGCTATGCTAACCTGTGCATCAAGTACTTCTTTTTGAGCCTGAAGCTGAGCAGTAATTTCTTTTGCCGGAGCTCTTGCGTTTTCAATAGATTTTCTTATATTTTCAACTGAATTTGAAACAGCCTCTGCTGCCTTTTTCATTCCAGAATCAAGAAGATCAGATGTATCTCTAAGCATTTCAGATATGGCCTCTTTACCACCGCTTGCAATAACGGCATTTGCTCTTGCCATTCTCTCTTCTATATGCTTAATACTGGCCTCTATCTGAGTTTTCTGCTCACCACTTGCACCAGAAAGAGCCTTTTGCAATTCAGCTATTTGAGACTGACCTAACTTAATTGATTCCTGGGCAAGCATTTTTGCAGATTCTGGACTTCCAGTTTTTGCCTCAGAGACCAATTTATTAAATCTTGAAACCTCTTCGTATGAACGCCTACTTGCTTCAATTTGTCCACCAAGATAATCCATAGATTGTTTTTGAAGTTCATTAAAAGTTTTTGCAGCGTCATTACTGTAAGCAGAAGCTCCTCCAAGTTCTCCCTGCAATTTTAATATTGATGCAGTTGTATTATTCAAACCTCTCATTGTACCAAATTGTTTCTCAAGCTCTCTATTCTGATCCTGAATCGATTTAATTATCAAATCGTCAACTTGAAGTTTTCTTGATCTTTCAGTATATGACTTAAAATCCATTTTTGCTTGCTTGTCAAGTTCGGATTCAATTTGTTTTGCAGCCTCAATGGCAGCTGAAAGCGCAGCTATTCTTGCTTGATTTTCATTTAGTTGAGCCTGGGCTTGTGGATTGTATACACTTCCCATTTTATTTTCTTCTACACTTGCCTGAAGATCAGCCAGTTCTTTCTGTTTTTCTTCTATTTGCTTGCTAAGTTCAGGAAGCTGTTCTTGAGCATACTTTTTTTGCTCTTCAAATTTTGAGACAAGTGAAGCAGATCTCTGAACTCCAGAAAGATCAATGATTTTTTGAGCATCTTTTTCTGCTTGATCTTGAGCGAGTTTGTCATCAGTAAAACCGCTCATCATCAATTTGCCTTTTAATTCAGCTACTATTAATTCTTTCTGCTCTTTAACAAAAGCATCTAGGGAATCCTTAGCCGCCTTTGCCTCATCTAAATTACCACTTAGGGTTGAAGTCTCTAAAGCAGAAACTTTAGAGGCAGCAGACATTTGAAGTTTTTTGGAACTTCCTATAAGAGATGCTGAAAGTTTTGCCTCGCGATCTGCTTTTTCTTCAGCTGTTTCTCCTGCTTTTGCAACACCAGATTCTCCATACATATTCAAAATGGTTTCATTTATTGCGGCACCAGCACCGGAAAAAACAGCCTGTATGTCCTGCATTACTTGAGTAATTTTACCCTTTTCACTGTCTATTTGAGCAATCATATTCTGAAAAACTGCTGGAGTATTTCTTATTTGCATTTGAGCTTGATTGAATTTTCTTGCAATTTCTCCAAGTGGGTCTTCTTCTGTTTGTGCTTTGGCAAACTGCATCATTGCACCTATCTCTTCACGAGTTTTACCAGATTCATTTCCAAGCAATGCAAATAGACTAGCGTTTCTTGCTAGCCTGTCACCCTGCTCCTCAAGAAGCTTTATTGCGCCCTCGTCTCCATCCATTGCCATTTTTTTAAGCTGTATAATCCTGACTATTTGATTTTGTTGATCAGAATTAGATGATATTAATTTCTGTAGAAGATTAATACCCTGTTGCATTTGTTGCTCATCAGGACCATATGCATCACGCACAAGCTGAAGAACAGCAAGCTGGTCTTTCGAATCCTTAATTGCAATGCCTTGAAGCTCATGCAGAAGCTGGTAATATTGCTTTGCTACATTTTGTGTAGTTGAAAAATTTACCGAAATTGCGTTTAGTTCGTCTCTTACTGTTTTAAGGCTTTTCCCGTATAGATTTCCAGTTCTTTCCAGATCTATAAGCACGACGTTAAATTGCTGAGCAGTTTGCACAAGCTTATCAAACTGAACTAGATTAACGCCAATACTATTTAAGAATTTAATTAATTCTTCTGAAAAATCAGCCAAGGTAAAACTCCTTAATTTTTAATTACATTAATTTGTCGCATAAACCTAGTATAGCATTTGCCAAAACAGGCTCCATTTTATCTATATTTTCCTTATTGACTGGCACAGGATTGCCATTTTCGTCTAAAATACTCCATGACTTAATGCTGCTAATAAGTCTTTCATATCTAAATGAAAGTATATCAAAAGTCATATTGCCATCTCTATTAACTATACTTTTCTCTTGTATCTTTCTAGAAGAACCAAAATCTAACTTCTTAAAAGAAAAGTCTATTTTTGAGAATTTATCTTTATTAAAGAAAGTTTTTGCCTCCTGATCTGTATCAAAAACAAATAACTTGCCGTCTTTATAACCTACGTACAAACTTGCATCCATATTGTCATTTTCACTAATAAAAAGCTTCATTTTACCTCCTTTTAAAGTACCGATTTACCACCAGCCATGATACTCATGGCATTTATAATGTCTATATTTTTAAAGTTTTCTTTTATAAGAGATATGTCATATAACTTATCTATAAGTATGGAATCAAGTGACTCCAAATAATCAATTCTCATTCCTGTGGAGACGGACAAATAACATATTTTTGTAAATCTATCCACATCTGAAGAAAACTTACCTTTTATTGAATCTATTAATTTAGAATAGTTGCTTCCACTCTGGTCTTTATCAACATTATTAAAATAATCTACATAAGACTGCATTATGCTTTTACCAATAATTGGATCTAATTTTAAGAAGTTGCCAGAGTTTATCCCTGAATCTTCTCCGTTTATAATAGCTTTTACAAAAAAATTTTTGATACAAAATAATTCAAAAGATTCAGAGTCAATTTTTATCTTACATTCAATGTAGCAAAATTTTTTATTACTAGAGTAATACTTCCTGACAATATCTGTATCTATTTTTTTCCAATAACAATTTATAACAAAAAAATCATTTTCTTTGTTAATAAGTACAGGAATAACTACAACGTCTTCAGAGGAATCAGACATATAAAATATATGTCGTCAAATTCCTGGGAATGGGAAATAACCCTTTTCTTCTGAAACATCAGGAAAAGTTACGTTCTGGAATGGGCTTGTATGGTTGTCTGCACCGAAAGCCTGGTAATTAAATGAAAGTTCTACAACATTTGCTGGAGTTACCGTTACATCTTCAAGAGATGGAACGACACCTGGTAAAATCATAAAAGGCTGAAAACCACTAATACCCTTGTTTAGATTTAATGTCATTTTAAGTCTAGATACAGCTCTCTTTTCGTGATCCTGTATGTATTGTCTTAGAGCGTTTGTTCCCGGATTACTTAAAAGCTTAAATGATCCACTAACCTTTCTTTTACCAGCAACAATATCATATGGACGAAGTCTTCCACCAAGCGTGTGTATGTCTTGCAACCCATTGTCTATAGACATGTTAAAATCTCTAACAAGGAAAGAAGAAGAATCAAAAGTCTGACTTGGAGAATCTGATTGATTGTCCTCTAAAACCATTTGAACGTCATTATAAGTTGCAACACGAACTGGAGCAAGCATACCAGCAGACTCAACATTCTTGGATTGAGCAGTATTATTTTTTGTTCTAGAGACACCCTTAAGATTAGCACTTATCTCCACCGCTCTACCAGCAGATATACTCATCCTTAAAGTGTTAATTAACATGCCATGATATTCGTAATTAAAACCACCATGATATCTGACATTCAAAATTCTATTAATAAGACGTGCACGCAAATTGCCTGTTTCGGCATCTCTTCCATAAGCGTCTTCTAAAAATTGCAAAGCAGCCTGATATCCATTGCCACCATCTCCACTGCCAGTTGAGAATATATCAAATTTAAAATTTATATCACCAGATATGGTTAAGGGAGCAAGTAAGAAACGACCATGAGAAGCTGCACCGTCAACGTCCTCTACGGGCTCTATATTCTGCTGAGCCTTGACGCTGCAATTTTCAACTCTAAATGTGGTATTATTGTAGTCAACAATACCACTGAATCCTGCGTATCCAGGATATGTTAACGACGATGGAATGCCGAATGAATCACCTGCCATGATTTACCTCTGAATTAGTTTTATGAAATATTAGATGCATCGATGGGGAACCCAGCTAAGCTTGACAAATCTGCGAACGTTTGAGGAACATCTATACCCTCTGCAGCAAGATACTGGTTTATATTGGAATACCCACCTCTTGTCAGAATATGATTATTAAGTGCGGAAATAGCAGTCTGATAAAGAGTAATTGTTCTCAAACTTGTATCAGAAACAGTATATGCACTATACATTGGCTCGAGCAGATCAAGGGTCTGCTGTATGTCATCTAGCAAAACTATCTCATAAACATTACTATAAAAATTGTCAACAACCGAAACAATATTGTCTCTTGCTGTCGCTATGTTAGTTGCTATTGTTAGATAAATTTGTCCGTCTAATACTGCCATTTTGCTCTCCCGTTGAATTATTTATGTATTTCTAACCTTAATTCCTTTATCCTTTTAGCTTTTGTAAATAATTTACTCTGCATATCAATAAATAATTCAACAGTATTTATAAAATCACCTTTTTTTAAACTAAATTCTGACTCAGATTTTACATATTTTATATCAAAATTAAGACTTATTTCAGAAGTATTATTAAATATATGATATTTACCAAGATAAACGTTATTTGATGGCAAAGTAATTGCAGAGACATATGCATGTTTCATTCCACATTTTAACCTTGAACAGGAGGATATTAATGGCTTATTTGTCTTAGATATAACATAAGAATAATAACCAAAATCAGGAACATCATCTAAAATAATAAAGCCGTCATTTGAATTTACAAAATCTATGAATGCATTATCATTATCCCAAAAATTATGCATTCTAAAGCCAGGATATATTGACACTCCCATTGCCTTTAATTGCTCTTCTGAATAATAACTTCTTGGATTAACGTTTGAAAAATAAGTTAAATTAAAATCTTTTTTTAAACTTTCACATATATGAAAATTTGATAATATTGTATTTTCTCCAATTAGCCCTATTTTATAAACAGAGTTAGAGCTGATGGAATGTTCATGTGAAAAATCTTCATCCCAAATAAGTTCAGGATATATACTAAAATTGTCAACTTCATTAAAATTTATAGATCCATTAAAAGAACATATTGAATCTAGATTCTCATTTATAATATTATTGTTATAAAAATTTTCTGGTACTATAGCGCCCCATCTTGCATCACTTTGAGAAAAATTAAAAAAAGCATTAACCCATTCAAATTTAGCAAGATGCCCAACAGTAATTACAATGTCAAAATTCCAAGCCTTGTATATTTCATACAAAACAATAGAAGATTTTGAAACATCATTATTTATACCAATTACTTCTATTTCATGAAAACCTTCATTTTTAATTAGGCTTTTTTGACCATCACCAAAAAGAGATGCGTCATGGCCCTCTGCAAGAAGAACGACATCTGAATTTTTACTTAAAGAATGAACAAGTTTTTTAACCAAGTATCCAAATGGGTTTTTTCTCCAAGGACACTCTCCAATTACCAATGTTTTCATAATATTAATCCCTAGGAGTATCAACCCATCCGATTCTACCCTGAAGCTGTATCTCCTCTGCACTCCAAGATATAGTTGCACCCTTAAGAAGTGTATCCTTCTGAACAGTGGTGTAACTAATATTTTTCGGCCAGCTATTATATAAAAATCTACTGACTATTAAAACCCTGGGGTCATTTATCAGCGGATAATCATTAAATACTTTTTTGTGCAATTTAATTGTCTGACTATCTATTACCTCTTCTATTGATACATCTTCAGCTGTGAATTTGTCTTCTATAATTAGAAGTTGATTTTTAACCATACCATCAGTATCATCAACCCTTATAAAATAATCACCAACATCAACAGAATCTATAACATCAATTGGCCCAACTTCTCCAACAACAGGAAATACATTTCTTTTAAGACCTCTGTCTATAATATTTGACATTCTCAAAAGAGACCTATATCCGTCCTCCTGTGTTGCAGACTCAACATAGCATGTTATAGAAATTTCATATTTTTCTGTAGTACTCTCAAGAGTAGTCCATTCGCTAGACTTACTCACTCCATTTATTAAAACAGCAGGAAATTTAGGTATAGAGCTAACGTCGCCAACATAAATACCCTGAATTAATTGACCAGCTATTGTTTTTTTAACATAAGCATTAGAGGAGCTCCAGCTAAATTTTGTTCCACTTTTTAACAAAATATTGTTTTCATCCACTATCGAATGAATTACAAGTGGAAATTCAAATTCTGTTCCATCAGTAATTGCAATTTCATCACCAGGCATAAATCTAGTTGCCCTGTCAACTTTTATTAAAGTTGATCCAGATGACAAATTTTCGGTAATTGCAGTTTCAGTATTAAGCCATCTGTAAATAATTTTTTTTAAGCTATCTAGTATTTGTTCCATGAAAAATTAAATTTCTGGAATGTCTCTTGTTGAATCGCTATCACCAGAAGGAAGATTATACCTGTCCTTGAGATTTGGATTAGCAAAGCGCATTCCTATTCTTTGCTGACCATGAAGTATGACTCTTCCATGAATAATATTATTAAGATCAACTCTAGCAAGCTCTCTCATTTTTTTGGAAAATTCATTTCCCTGAAGCTGGCTTTGAGACAAATAATATCTATCATAAATAGAAGATACAGTCAGACGAGCAGAAGTAATTGATATTGGTTCAGGAAATTTTATTCTTAATATTCTTGTGTCAGATGAAGAATAATTTCCAGAAGGCAGCTGATCAACAGTTAATGTGTTCTCATTTACATATGAAGACACGATACACCTATCCGACTGATTGCCGTTAGTTATGAAAAGAATGTCACCTGGATTAAATACATTAGCGCAAGGACGACTCAACACAATATGAGAAGAGTATTCATCTATGTCTAAACCAAGATCAACATCAAAATCAGAAAACTCTTTTAATGGAACTTTATACATTTCACTAAGTACGCTGTTTATAAATTGATCAGCAATAGATATATGTTCATTAAGCGTGTCTAGAGATATTACGTTTGTGTTTAACTGATTGCCGAAATCTCTCAACAACCCTTTTTGAGGATGATTTGTGCTGGATATAGTAGCACTTGTCATAGATTGTGCTATTATTCTTTCAACAAGCGTTCTATTGCAATATCCCATTAGATGCTGTCCTCCGAAAGACCCTTATCAAGTTTTCTTTGAGATATACCAGCCTGAACCAGCAATCCAAGAACAACTGAATTTCTTGGATCCTGACTCTTTTTTATGTTGCCTATCTTGAAAGGAAGAGTCATGCCAGATATGACATCGGACACCCTAGTTTCAAAACCGTTTGGCATAGCAGTGCCTCCAGCAACAACTATATCCAGGGGCATATCAAATTCAGTTTTTACTTCAACAAACTTTTTAGCAAAAAGACTAAAAACATGCTTCAGCATAACATCATAATAAGTAGAAAGACCAAATATAATATCATCATCCTCATTCAAGTTTTCAAAATCTAACTCAAACTCTTTTTTTCTCAATATTTGAGAAATGGGAGCTCCAGTTTGAGAAGAAACCTGCTTGTCAATCCAGTCACCAGATCTACTAACAGACATTCCAATTATTTGAAGACCCTTATAGGCTAAAACGCAATTAACTCTTCCTCCACCAAAAGATATGCCTATTCCAGAATAAGGTATATCATTTCCAAGATTATCCTTGCACGATGGTCTTTCATTAAGTATCACAGCCAGACCTTCCTCTATTACCTTTACCTTCCATCCAAGTCTAGTAAACATGCTTTTCAATCTAAGTGCGTGAAATTCACTATTAAGAGAATCATCAACACACGGAGAGCTTATACAAGTAGCAACAACAGAATTTTCATTAGGAGCTCTACCAAGTAGGCCTTCAATAATTTTTCCAAGAACTACATTCTTTTTTTCTTCATTCTTATTTAAAACACCATCCTGCATGGGACGACGAAGATCAAGTTTGTTAGGAAAAAGCTTGACAACTTGAAGGCTGTCGTCTCCTATAACATAATACTTTCCACCATCATTTACATATTGCCAACTATTCCTTTTTAAAATTTCTTCTAAATCAGAACCGTCGTTCTCTATTTCAACAAAAGCATTTCTTGATACAGAAATATTAGTTTTGTTTTTACTGTCTATTTTCGCACATTGACAAAACATTGTTCCTACATCAAAACCAGAATATGACATAATTTTCTCCTTTATTACAACAAACCCTCAAGCTCATCAAGTTTATTTTGCAAACTAGAATTATTAACCTCTTTAGACGAATTGGATATGTTCATTTCTGTATTTTTTAACATCTTTTCCATGGTTTTTTCATGAAGCTTAGAGAGAACAGAAGCATCAGCATGAGTTTCATCCGTCTCTACAGAATTAGAAGAATTCTCTAAAACCTGTTGTATTACAACTGTTTTATTATTTTTAAGATTTTCTGAAAGAATAGATATTATGTCTTTTTTAAAAGAGTCTAGTTCTTTTTTGATTTCATCAGAATTTATATCTATCTTTTCTCTTTTTTCAACTATAATATTTTTTAACTCAACATCTTTTCTTAATATTTTTACCATGCTTGTTTCTACTGCTTTTTTTAAACACGAAGATGAATCAGAAACATGTCTATCAACAACCCTATCAAGATCTATGCACTGTTTTGGAGCAAGCACCAGACCAAGATCACTTATCGATATGTATTTACCGCTTTTATTTTGTATTGAAAACATTATATTACTTTGCCTTTTGGTAATTTAAAATTTTTTTTATCTAGTTCTATAGAATTAAGATGACCACATGAATTACACTTAAAATAAATTACCTTGTCGCTAAAATTTATCTCTATTGATAGATTTTTATCTCTACTGTGTTCATGACATTTTTCACAAACACAAACAAAAACCATATATCACCTGCTCCTTATGTATGAAGCCATTTTTCTTAAAAAGTTTTGAGACATAAAATCAAAACAAGCAGTTTTTTCTTCTTTTTTATTTTCTTCAGAAGAACTTTGAGTTGAAAACAATGTCATTCCAGATTCAACCACAGAAGGTGGCATTTCTGCATCTTTAGATATTTTTGATATTAATGACCTAAAATTTTCCCTAAAAGATGACAGCTCTTTTACTTGCTGGCCAAAATTCTTACCGATTGAAACCTTATCAAGAAAAAGTTTTAAATTTTCATTTCCGGAACGACTGGTTATAAGTCCTGAAAGATAGGATTTAAGTGAATCTCCAGTAAAAGAACTCTGCAACAATTTATCATATATTTCATCAGATGCTATCGATCTTTTTTTAGTTACAGGGTTTATCTTTATACCTCTTGTACCAGTTTTATACCAACCTATTATTCTTTTTCTGACATCAGGATTGGACATCATTGCTGAAAGACGCGCTATAGATCCTCTTGTAAATTCATCGTAAGCCATATCAAATTGCTGTTTAATAACCTGAATTTTTCCATAACCACCTTCCTTTGACCAGCCTGGAATACCTTCAATAGAAACGTTGTAAGATGGCATTAGCGAAATATCTATTCCTGATATGATATCAATATCACGATCTGAAATAGAATCAGGATCCTTTATCCTAACCTTAAATTCAAAACTCTTTTTTCTAATTTCAGAAGTAAAGCCTGCATTGCCAGAGATTTGCATCTTCTTTATTATGGAAACAGCAATACCATATGAATTCTTATCCATATCTAGCCTTACAGCGTCTATCTCTTCATCAATAACACCAATCAAATCATTTTTAATTTCGTTGCAAATGTCTTTTAAATTCCCATAAACAGATTCATCGGAAGCTCCGTTTATTATGTAATTAAAAAGCAAATCAAGTTCTGATTTTTTTCTTTCTAAATGTGCTATGAAACTAGGATAAAAATTACGAACTATTTTTAGATTATTTTCTCTCTCGACATCTTCATTTGAATCGTATTTATCTTTTTCTACTAAAGAAGAGTCAGGACAATCCTGTTTTTCTAAATTCAATTTAGCCTCTTCTGCCTTATCATCTGGAGTAAATTCTTCTATTACATCTTTTTTAAGATCAATTAAATCACAATTTTTACTATCTTTTTCTTTTTTAACTTGCTCAAAAGTTTCAAAACTGACTGGAGTGCTTTTCTTTTGAGCAAATATTCTATCAGTATGTCTAAGAAGCATTCTAACTAAAAAACACATCATAGCAGGCTCTTTACGGATAATTCTTTCAAGCATTTCTTCCAAGCATGCATTTCTTATTGAAGTAGAATTATCACTTATTAATCTCTTGTCTGCATTCTTCCAAAGACATTTAGAGACTGTTTGTGGCGAAGGATTACTTGAACCCATACAGCTGGCTAAAGTACTGCTAACGTCTTGAGGTATGTGGGATGGGTTATAATAAAAATACTCAAAAGAAGATTCTTGCAACCTATTTGGATCCTGTTCAAAATATGTAAAACCAGGAGCAGAAACTACATCCGAGATAACGTCGGTCAAACTTCCTAAATATTTTTCAGATAGCTTTTTTTCATACCTTAAATCACTTCTACATTTTGAATATAATGGATTTTGTTTGTTGTAAACAATGTTAAATATATCAGGATGAATTTTAGAAACTTCATTATTTATTCTTTTTAACAAAGAAAAAGACCTGGACATATCTTTGGACTGATATCCAAAGTTAGAATCTTGAACTTCAGGCTGATCTTCTGCGCTTATAGAAGAACCAGCAAGTAGAATCCTCATAACATATTTTTTAAAATCTTTTTTTTGTTTTTTTGTAAGCAAAGTACTGGATAAGACTTCATTCATAATCCTATCGGAACCTATCTTGTCTCCTGAAAGAGAAAGAGATCTTATAAGTTCTGCTTTACTTATAAGATCAGGAGTAAGATCACCTTTAAGAGAACCATCTACAATCCCTGTCCCGATAGAAGAATCGTCAAAATCATCATCAAAATCAAACTGAGCAAACCTATATAGGCTATCTGAAAGATATTTATAAAATATAAATCTCTGGGCATCATTTAAAGATGCTATTTTTGATAAAGAATTAGACAGGCAGCCTATGTTCATAATACTTATAAATTCTTACTTTTATCTATCTGTCCTTTATATTTAATGTCTATCTCTCCGACCAAAAGATCTCTTTGGCAAGACACAGCAGACAATTCATAAAAACCAATTCTATCAATACCGCCAAGCCTAGATATAGCATCAGAAAGGCCATTTTTCTTAGTTCTTATGTCTGTTTGAAACTCATCTCCAGTTATTATAAGCTTGCATTTTTGACCGACTCTTGTAAGGACAAGGTGCATCTGTTCAATTGAAGAATTTTGGGCTTCGTCCATTATGACACAGCAATTTTCAAAAGTAACACCTCTCATATAGGCAACAGGAAGAACCAGTATGTGGCCTAAATTTAAGTATTTATTTAACTGAGACTTTCCTATTATCTTTTCCATACACATACGAACTGGAGTAAAAAATGGATCAAATTTTTCTTCTAAACTTCCAGGAAGATATCCAAGATTTTCTCCAGCAGAAACATATGGCCTTGTAATAATAACTTTAGATATTTTAGAATTTACAAGCTCTTTTAGAGCATATCCAACAGCCAAAGTTGTTTTTCCAGTTCCAGGTACACCATATAAAAATGATATTGTATTAGTATCTATAGTTTTAAGTGCCTCTGCCTGTTCTTGAGTTTTAGGAGTTATAAAAGAATAGCAACCGCTTCCATTTACAGGAGTATTGCCAGAATTGGACGCGGACTTTTTATTTTTTTTGCTCATTATCTTTTTCCCTTCTGAAGTATACCAAAATGCAAATCATTTCTATCTATCTTGAACTGCAAGCCAGAAAAAATATGATTTTTCATGGAGTCTGGGACCGACTTGAATTCTTCAACTATTCTTTCCCAGACACTAGTTTTCATTCTAATTTTTTTACCTTTTAGAACTTTTATTTTAAGATCTATTACATCTTTACCAAATATTTTTTTTATAAGATCTATTTTATAATCTATCTCATTCTGCCATATTAAATCATCCCAGCCCTCTTCAACAAGAGCCTTTTCTAAAGATTTTTTTTCATCTCGAGATAAACTGTCAAAAATCATAACCTTTTGATGGTTACTCAAATTTTTTGTCATATAAAGATATTCGCCGTAATTTTTGAATACCAATTTTTTATTCTCTTTTGTTCTATTAGTCATTTTTTCCCAGAAATTTCTACGGTCTTTTGAAATACTCTAATTTCACAATTGTCCAATATTAGCTTGTGCTTCTCGTCAATTGTATCATTAATATATTTTTCGACCATAGCATTTTCTATTGCCAAACCTTTTTTGGAAAGGAACACAGTCTTTAAATCAAGAGGCAAGCTGTTTACTATATTGTTTTCACCTCTTACTATCATTTCTATTAAAGAACTTTTTGGTAAAACAAAAAAAGTAACCTTGGGATCCATAATAGCCGATCTTAATTTATTTTTATCAATCATACGTTAGACCCTGTAAATAAATATCTGAAATACCTACTTCGACCACCTGGTAAAGTATACTCAGGAACAACGACCATTCTAGTAAGACCAGTATATGGTCCAACCTTTTTTGCATCCAACATGCCCTTAAGGGTTTCTTCGTAATTTTTCTTTAAAGTATCAAAATTACCAAACACACTTTGAGATCTCTCTATGGATCCAAAAATAAGCTGAGGCTCCTGAAACTGTATCGACAACATCATTTCACGCAAAGCATCAACAACAGCCGAATATATAACTATAGGAATAAATCTAGATGGCATTCTTTCAAGGGAATGATAAGAAACAGGCGGATACATATTCATTCTTTGGACGCCATTATTAAGAAAAACCATAAGTTGTGGATCAGAGAACCACCTAAAATTATAATCACAGTTTACAATATCATACTCTGTATTTGGAACATCAAATATTATTTTACCATGAAAAAAATCTATAGAAAATCCATCTTGAATTAATTCTTGATTCCTATAAACTTTTACTCCCTGATATTGATTCCATCTAGGAAAAGTAAATTTATAAGTAGTGTAATTGTCAACAGGCCTACCCTCTTCTTTATAAACAGGTATATTCATGGGAGCCTTTAAATGATACTCTAGACTAGTCTTTAAATCTGCAACAAAACCAAAGTATGCATTTGATATAGAAGGTGCGTTTGTTACTACCGCAGTCTGATAAACATAAGAAACAGTGCCATCACTTAAATAACTCCACTGTATCGAATATTCTCCCTCTTGCTGATCTCTGGCAATCACCCACTCATAAAAATAAAACCCATCACCAGCTTTTGTAGCTGATGCAGAAACTACCTCATCATTAGATGAATCAGTTATAGTTATAATTGGACTCTGTATGTCTTCAGCTTCTCCAGTGGGAGAATATGTTTTTAAAAAAATTGCATTGGAAGTTCCTTGTGAAAAATTTCCAACCTTATCTGGTATAGACCTAGTTGCCATAATTTATTATTGCACTCCTCTTATAGAAATCCTTTGAGAAATAGATCCTCTTTTAATAGCAACAGATATACCACCAGATAAATCCGGCTTAGGAACAACAGAATAAGACTGTCCAGATTGTCTTGTTGAACCTCTAACTATTTCGTTTCCATTAGTATCCTGAACTATTAAAGAGAAGTCTCCACTAAGCAAATTTGATATTAAAGAGTTTTCTAATGAAGATATAGAATTTGAATTAAATTTTATAATAGATGAAAAAAATGGCTTTTCGTACAATCCGTCTCTAAAAAGAATATTATAATTTTTAGTATAATCTATGCCAGTCCAACCAGAAAAAATGTCTAAAGAAATACCGTTTTCTTTGATGGCAAGATTAGAAAATCCAAATTTTGAACTATCTGATGATGAAAGATTAATAAAAAAGTTTTTTGCATTAAATGTTTTAGATAATAACTCATAGGATTTTTTTGCAAATTCGTCTGAAAAATTTGATGCGACAACAGTTTCTGTTCTTGGATTAAATGTACTTAACCTACCAGTGTAATAATTATTTATATTTCTGGAGTCAACAAAGTCGTTCAAAGAAGGGTTCCAAATACCTTCAATAACAGTTTCTAAAGTATCATTTTCATATGAGACAGATGAAGAAGGCTCATGAGACATTATATTTATAGCGTATTTTCCCTCAGCAAAAGAAAAAGCACTCAAATCTAATTCAAAGTTTTTTATAGATTGATATGAAAAATATTTGTGATAATTAGTTGATGCCGAGACCGGAGAAACAAATATTTTAGAATTGAAATCAAAAACTTTACGAGATTCATTAAAAACTATCCCGTAGTACTTTTTTGAAATATCATTTGCTGTAAAATAAATTTTAAAACTCATGTGATGTATTGAAGCTATTTATAAGAGTACTATATATATTATTTACAGAAAACTTTTTATTTTCATTTTTTAATTTATATATTAAATGAGCTGCAACACCACCACAAATGGCAGAAACTGCACTAGATCCATAAAATTTAAGATATTTATCATTTCTATACGATGTTATAAATGGCACATTTTTATAGCATATATGATACATGTTTTTTGCGAGGTCGCTAATGCTACTTTTTTCAGACTTATCGCCTACAGAGCATTTAAAAACTTCGTCATATGTACTAGGGTATTCATTTCTTTCTATTTTATTGGAAAACCTAGAAGCAAATACACATATATTTGAATTATAACATTTTTTAATACAATCTTTTAATATGTTTGAATCAAAATCTGAGTAGCTTGATATTATAATAATATCAACGTTTTTTGCCAAACTCCAAAGAAGACCAGAAACAAGACTATTTATGTCTCCCTTGTTTTCATCATCAAGTATTTTGCCAAAAAAGAAATTACAATTTGGTGCAAGGCCGTACAGACTAGATGGGTTACTAGACGCTATAAGACCAGATACGGCAGTTGAGTGACCGGTGTTGTCAAATACATCAGATCTAACATTCAGTAGGTCTATAGAGTATGCGTGAGAAGCATCCTTGATATTAGAAAAATCCTTATGATTAGGTAAGCCAGAATCTAGTATGGCTATATTTAAGCCGCTTGGCATACATGATTCTACGTTGAATCCAAAATCAAGCGGTTCATACACTCTTGGCTTGCTAAGGTCCTCTATGTAAAAACTGTCATTTATTTTTTTTGTTCTTATGGATGGACTTTTGTATTCCAATTTTATACCCCTATGTACTCTATTGAAGGATCGTTTATGCAGTAAGTAAAACTATCTCTAAGAACAATAGTTCTCTTGCCCAGAACAAGACAGGCCATGGCATAAAAAGAATCATCAGTGACTATATTTTCACAAGCATTAATTTCAAAAAATCTCTTACTTAAATCTTTTTTAATTGGTATGTGCCAAAGCCTAGAATCCTCAGAAAAAAAACTGCTCTTTATAATCATTCTTACGTCATCATTTCTAACTGCGATGCCGTTTTGAGATATGTTTGATTTTCTCAAAATTGAAGGACGATTAAGGGAGGACCAACTGTTTTTTAATGGACTATAGCCAAAAACAGAAGCAAAAGAAGAACAAAAAATTTCTATGAGATTTTTTTCTGTGCTTCTTTCAAAAATACAATCATATAAATCTTTTGACCATTCACATGGAGACAGTGACTTATTGTTTATAGAAAAAAAGTTAAATACTTTAGACTGCCCTGAAAAGCTAATACAATTTTCATAACAAAAATTTACGCAAAGATATTCCTGATCTTTTATTGAAGGAAAAAAATCTGTTAAAGATATCTTTTTTCCAAAAACGCTTGAAAGAAAATCTGCTCTATACGAATCATTTTCAACAACATGGATGTGATAATCAGGATTCAAAACTATATTAGAAATCATAAAATGTCTTGCAAAAAACAAAACATCATTTTCTGTGGGTGAAAGTATGACATTTATCATATATTAATTCTCTTTGCATTTCTTATTAACCTGTCTTCCATTGAATCAGATTCAAAGTCGTCATCAGATTCATCAGAAACCGAAACTCCATCTCTCCTTTTAATTTCTTTTTTTGTTTTTGGTTTTTCTTTATGAAAATTTTCTTTTTCTATTAAAATAGACTTTGCAGCATCGTCTGTTATCATTTCAAGTTTACCCATCGACACATACATGTTTATTTGATCAGGTATTTTTCCATAGGTTTTTATTATGGAATCTACGCTTTTAACATCATAAATACCATTAAATTTTATTACAGGATCAACATCTTCTATTATAAGACACGATTTTCTTGGCATCCTTATCCATTTTAATTCACCATTGCTAACTTTGTTAAACATGATGTTTGTCTTTTGAGAAGATAAAACTAACTCTTCAAATTCAACTCCACTAAATTTTTTACAGGAATTAACGAAATCTTGTTCTGTCATTTTAAAAAAATTTCCATCATCTATTACAAAAACAAAACCGTTTTCTTTGAATATTTTCATTTTAGTATTGCCTCTTTTAAGAGTAAAGAAACACTTTCTATACTATGATTTTTTAATATTTTTTCTTTTACCATCTTTGCCTTATTTGTACACTTGTTATAATTATTGTAGTTATATCTCATCGCCAAACCAAAATTACTAATAAAATCATTTGACATTAAATAAGGCATAGATTCAGAATCCCAAAAATAAACTCCAGTTTTTCCTATAGAGTCAGAAAGTTGTTCAAGCCTATCTATTTCAACTAGAGTTGAATTTTTGTCGTCTAAAAAATCTAATTGACCACCCCACTTGGTTGATATTACTGGCAAACCAACCATAGAGGCCTCTAAATAAGGAAGTCCATATCCCTCGCCTCGAGAAGGCTGAACATAAACGTTACAGGTTTTATAAAGTCTTCTTAGATCAATTTCAGAAAGAGGGTTAGAGTATCTGACTATATGAGGCGTTAGATCTCCTTTTGATTCTGATTTTATAATTTGATCTACTTTATTTTTAATGTCCTTAGGATTATTGCAATTCTTGTCAGACCTGCAAATAAGCATTAAGGATACATCATCTTTTGATGAAAACTCTCTTATATAAGATTTAATCAAAACTTCTGGTGCTTTTCTGTAGTTCCAATTAAAAACACTTATAAATACAAACGGGTTTAACTGGCTTTTCATATCAAATGGAATAATATTTTCATAATCAGAAATATTTATAGCACCTGGTATAATTTCTATATTTCTGGATATGCCACTAGAAAGCATTGCATTTTTACAAAAATTACTGGTAGTCCATATGTGATCGTATGAATTAATTATTTTTACAATATCTTTATTTACAGTTGAAGTTTCTATTGTTGTGTAAAGAATTCTTTTATTAAATTTACCATGACTTGCATAGGTATTGCTAGGGACTATGCTGTCTATTTTACAGTCAGCACGTGAAGAAACATTAATTCCATTAAACCATTCTAAATCAGATCCAGATAAATTTTTATTACCACCATCTATTGGATCTATTGCTACATTAAATGTATTTTTTATACAAGAAACGGCCATCCTGTTGACTTTTGCATAACCACTATAATCATAGAATTGACCCCTTATTGATACATCAAATTTATCAGTAACAGAATTAAAAGAAGGACTGTTTTTTTGACCAATTACCCTTGTATTACTTATTAAGTTTTTAATCTCTTCTTTATCAAATTCTTCTGGTACTATTTCAATTTTTTTTAATTTATGAAGATCTAATAAATTTTTATGTTTAAAAAGTAAAAAATCAGGGCATTTATTTTGCCCTGGTTTAAGTGTAAAATTGGACTCGACTAATGCAAGGTCCATGTCCAGTAGATTTTTTATAATCATACTGAATTATCGACTTTATATATACTATTTGTTAGATTTGGACTTTTTAACTTTTTTAACACATCTCTCGTACTTTTTCTTGTCTTCTCTTCCAACAGAATTAGTACACACAGCCCAAGGATTGACTTTATATTCTTTATACTTTTTAGAAAAAACGTATTTCATTAATATTCTCTTAATGTTAAAATACTTTTATAAAAGGTTTTCTCCTCTGACGATAGTATTAATAACATACCAATAAATTTGAGGTAATTATGGAAAACTTATTTAATTTATTTCACGAAAAAGATGCTCAAAACCAATTAAAGTCTGCGGTAAATGCTCCAGCTCCAATAGCTCCGCCAAAACCAGATACAAAACCAGATACAAAACCAGATACAGAACCAGATACAGAACCAGGTACAAGCCCAGATGAGTGGCCAACTCCAGACACACCAACAATACCAGAAACTATACCAGGGCCAAAAAACTCAAGAAACCCAGAAATAAAAACATCTGGTTATAATAACTCAAATTTATTTAAGTTAGCTTGGCATGATAAAACACACGCTGGTATAATAGATCATTATGAAGAAATAAATGCAGATCCAACAAGCACTGTTTCAACACATCCCATATTTTCATCAAAGGCTTGGGGAGAAACATTGTTGCACCCCGCAAGCCATAAGGCAATAGCTGAGGCTGAAAAAGCAGCAGCGGGGACATCAATGCAAGAAATGGCAAGTATCGCTTACCAGATAATAAACATGGAAGGTCAATATAGGCCTCAATTAGAAAAAGCAGCGATTGAATGTGTATGCTCTCATTTAGATTGCGATAGATATTCAAATATGATAGAGTGGGATGCAAAAATAGTTTTACCTGGACAAGTTGAAGTAAACAAGGCAAAAAACCCAAACATGAAAATGCCTCAAAAAGATGAAAAAGAAAAACCAGAAATAAACATGGAAGAAATGTTCGGAGATGAAAATAATGAAGAAAAAGACACTACTTCTGGAGTTCATAGAAGAATTACACTAAATGCATTAAATCAGGGCGCATCTATGAATTTATATAAAAATTGCTGGGAATGGACAGAAGACATGATAAGAAATTTACCAGCTCCACTATTAATTCTTTATAAGAAAATGGGAGCTGGCAATCATGCAGTTTATTTTACTGAAAATTGGGCAAATATTATAAAATCAGGTGCCGCTGCTAGCGGTGCGGTTGGGTCAAGTGAAGTAAAAAGACCAGAAGGGCAAAAAAAGGGAAAATATATAATAAAAGCAAGAGCGCTTTGTTTTCCAATGCTTGTCTATGAGTGCGCAAGAGGTCTTCTTGAGTTTATATCGTTAACTCAACTTTCACAATATGATGACAAACAAAATGTAAAAATACATTCTGCTACTGATGACCACGCTCATGAACTTCTATCATGGCATGCTGGACCAGAAATGCACAAAAGAGTGGAAGAGTTCGTTAAATGGATAAATAATGAAAATCTTTCATTTACAAGAGTTTTTAATTATCTTTCTCAGAGTACAAATGATGATAAAGTCCATGAATTTATTAGTCTTGTGTTAGAAAGAAACTTTGAAAAAGCCAAAAAAGTTCTTCTAGAAATAGCACACAACAAATAATGTAAGCTTATAAAAAAAATAAAAATCGCCATAGAAATATGGCTTTTTTTATTTAAATAAAAAGAATCCGGCCCTCTTTCGAGGACCGGATCCATTTTTTGACACCTGATATCAGGAGATATTAGGTGGTTCCACCAACTTGGATGAGAGAGAGCGCGTAATCATTCATTACAACGATTCCGACTTCCTCATAGATGACCCAGCCAAGGCGGAGCTTCTTTGGATCGTCTGCGGGAAGGACAGTAATGTCCTGACGAATTGGGAAAGCACCAACGGTGTCTGGGCTAGAAGTGACTATGACCTTGACAGAGTTCAACTGACTACTAACGTGTATGTCAGCTGTCCAAAGGTGGCCATACAGACCAGTTGTGAGGATTTCACGAGTTGTTGCCTCATCGTAGAAATCTTTTCCAAAGGTTCTGATTGTAGCATACTGCTTAGGATGGCAGACAACCTTGCTTGCAACAAGATCATGCTCCTCCACGAATCTATAGGCAGTATTGAGGGCAGTAGTGGTGAGATCAGCGGTTGTTTCAACAACCTGATCGCCACGGTTCTCTGCAGCAAAGATAAGAGCTGCAAAGATGTTCTTGTCCTCTTCCTTCTGAATAGCCTCTTTGGCCTTAATCTGAGCGCGGTCTACGATGTAGAAACGACGAGCCTTGATTTCAGAGAGACGAATCGTTGGGTGAGCAGCGATTTCGAAGGTTGGGACGAGCACTTCTTCACCCTCTTGGATTTGATCAGGAACTGCTCCCTGACGAGCTACTACTGTTGCTATGGAAGCAACATCGCGCTCGTAGCGGGGCAATGCACCCTGGGGAAGCTCATCAACCATGAGGAGCTTACGACCAATGGCCTGATATTCAAGAGAACGACGAATTGGCTCAACCATTGCCTGAGCAAGGGCCACGCGGCCTTCCTCAGTGGAGAGTGCTTGAGCAATCACTGCTTCCTTTTCATTGTGAGTTAAACCATCTTTGTTATAAGACATATTTAATGTTCCTTTCCTATTATTGTTAATATTCTTGCTAATTCAAATAATATTAACAATTACTGAACGTTCATTGCAAAATGTATGAAAGATCCCAACGAGGTACTTCCATCTACAACAGTGCTGTCCACGCGTGAATCTGGATCGTCAAAACCACCAGGAACGCCGCTTGGATATGGAGCAGGAGCTGCAAGCAAACGACCGATCTGGTTTCCACTACTTGTCGCAGTTATGAGACCAGAAGCGTTTACGTACAGAGCACCACCAACTTGCCAAGAACCAGTGGCAAGTGTTGTGTCCCATTGGTCGGTGAAGAATTCACCTACGCCGTGATACACAGTTACCTTGCCAGAAGCAGTTGTCTCATTAAACATGTCACTAACACGATTCTGAGTGGCGACAACTGTTCCTGTGCCGCTAACAACAACGCTAGCGCCATAGGGCTTGTTAGGACCAGTTGAAGACTTACTGTCTCCAGCTATTCCTATGCATACATTACCTGCGGTTGCCTTTCTCTTTACTGCAGGAACATTGTCTCCTGGAGTGAGCTCTACGCCCATTCCTTCCTTAATTGTAGCAGAGTTGCTATCAACTAAAAAGTTACTGGCAATGGTGTGATAAACTTCAATTAAAGCCATGATTTAATTCCTTTCAAATTAAATTATTTAAACGTTTTCCTAATCTGAACATTATCTGTCTCCTCTGCAGCATCTACCTGATGTTGCAGACTGAATAGAGAAGATATTTTTGAACGGAGATCCGTATAACCGTTCCTGTTGCTACTTGTCTCACCGATAACCAGAGGACGCTCTACGCCCTTGGAAGCCGTCACAAGTCCCTTTTGAGCCACGCTAGCCTGCCTGAACATTGCTTTTTCAATGTCTCTGATCTGAGATACTTCATATCTCTCAAGTTCAGCAATCTTACTTGGAAGTTCGTTGGCAGAGATTATTTTGCTCTCTACCATCTTACCTGCAAGCTTGATTGCGGCATCTTTGCTTGACTCGTTGGACTCTTTACTGCTAGAAGCAGTTGCAGTCTTCGGTTTATTACTCTTCTTAGTCGATGAGCCAGCCCCGAGCTGACCACCGGTTATTTGTTCTTGTTTTTCTGGAGTTAATCCCATTTCCTTTTCGTGACCCATAGAACCTTCACCAGCTGGGATTGATGGGGTTTCTGCATCGAAACCTTCACCGTGCTCACTTGAGAGAGGCTTTCCACCATTTTCAACTGGATCAAATCCATCTACGACTAATGAGTCCTTGCCCTTTACTGGCTGTATAGATGGATCTTCCTGTACTGTATTTACAGAAAGAGACATCTCCTTGGCAAGCTTAGCAAGACTTTCTTCAAAAGCACTTCTTGTCATCTGGTGCTTACCAGTTGAAGAAGAACCACTTCCATTTTGACCGCCAGTCATCATATTGCCCTTTTCAGGCTTATATTCAGACTCTCCTTCCAAAGCTGGACCATTAACAGGGACTTCAGGGTAAGCAGTATCGTCAAAGCCCTCACCATGTTCGGACTTTAGAGCCTTGCCATGACCGCCAGGAACCTTGGGTCCCTTTGCATCGAAGCCTTCGCCATGCTCAGACTTAAGAGCCTTACCAGAAGAAATAGTTCCTATTTCAGACTGATCCTGAGCGTTAGAAAGTTGAACCTTCTTGTCACCAGCAGATTTACTCAATGCCTGAGCAAGCTTGGAAACATCAAGGTTAATCTTGTTTACGCCCACAATGCGACCTCTCTTGAGAGATTCGCCAAGTGACTCTGACTCTTTCATTGCATATTCTCCCTCTTCCTTGACCATACTTTCTGGAGCATGCTTTAACATAGCAGCGTCCTTGTCTTCTGACATCATTTCTTTACCATCTGCCTCAGGAATACTATCCATTACAGAATCATCTTCGTCTGAGTCCATAGAATCTTCAACAGGCTCAGATTCTTCTAAAACAGGTTCAGAAACATCTTCTGTTTTTGATCCATCATCAGAACCCTCTGTTAGAGGAGCTAATGCGTCAAGAACTTCTTTGAGACTCTTCTCTAGATTTTCAAGTGAGGCATCTGACATATGAATGTCAAGATCAACAGAACCGGAATCATTTTCGCCAGAAGATGGCATATCAGAAACCATTGAAGATCCCATTTCTGAGCTAAAAGGGTCTGATTCTGCAACAGCATCTTCGGCAACCATCATGTCTCCGGTAGCGACTCTTGTAAGTTCCTCAGCAAGTAACTCCTCTTCAGATATATACTTGTTCCTAAGTTGCTCACAAGAAGCAGAAGCTTGCTTTATTGTCATTCCCTCTCTTACAAAATCTTCTATACATTCAGAACCAGCTTCTTTTTCAACCCATATAGAAGCAATCTTATTCGCAAGACCTGTTGAATACATTTTTTCATTAGCAAGACTAGAGCAAACGCAATCAGCAAGATTCTTACCCTCACATGGTCCACTCATAGATACTGCATCCTCGCCAAATCTTCTTGCAAGTTTTTCAAGGCATGTTTCCATTGGGAATTTATTTCCTGTGGAGAAAGCTGCCTTGAATAGACCAAGAACATTCTTTGAGTCTTCTGAATTGAATGCTACTTTTGTTTCATTCAAAAGTCCCTTTTCCTTCATTGCAAGTATAACAGAAGATTTGTCATTAAGATTCATGGAATCGAATGTGCTTTCACTAATACCCATTTTTCCAAGATTATTGACAAAGTTTGCCTTTTTTCTAGAGCAAGAAGAACACTCAACGCGCTTAAATTCAGGTATCCATTCCCACTGAGCCCAAATAGATTTGGGATCTTTTGAATCGGCAGCAACACGCACTATGTATTCTTGACCACTGTCAAGGCACTTCCACGTACTTCCACCAACCTTCATAGTATTATTGCCACCAGTAACTGGACTTATTGAACCAAATGGAATCTTTTTAGCTATTTTGTTGAGAGTGTCAACCTTAAGCTTTGCAGTAGCTGCCATTGGAGGCATTGCAGGAGCTGGACCAGCAGGACCCTCTCCTCCAAGACCCTTTTCAACGTCAGAAGAAGAATCTGGCTTCGTATCGCTGTCATCAACGTCTCCATCCATTATCTTGTCAAGCAAAGATGCATCTGGAACAACCTTAATTGTATAATTGGATCCGCATCCTGGACCTTTGCAGCTAGCCTTACCACCACCAACATCAACATCATTACCTCCACAAATTACGCAAACAGCTGCAGCGGGCTTGGCTTTTTCTTCTTCGTCATCAGACTTCTTGTCATCCATGCCCATGTCTAAACCGGCAAGTGGATCTGCAGCCCCACCAGCAGGAGCACCAGCTGTTAAAGATTCAATTGGAGGTGCGCCAGCAGGAGCACCAGCGCCAGGAATTTGCATTCCAGCACCCATGCCAGCTGGATTTAAAGCGGTTGGCATCTGACCACCAGCAAGCTGAGCCTGCTTCTCAAGCCTGTCAAGTTCATCAAGTATACGAGCTCTTCTTGAGTTTGAATCATCAGAAGAAGCAGTTCTTACCATGTCAGAATCCTCAGAATATGGTGATTCTTCATTTAAGGAAGAAGCAATCTTATTCCAAGCTTCAAGCTCAGAATCATCAAGCATTGATGCCTGCTTGGCAGTGCATTCAACAAGACCGTTCTCCTCATCTATATCAACATTTACTGGTATTATGTCTATATCTCCAAATCTGTCAGATACTGAATCTTGAGCAAAAGCAAATACGGCTTTCAAGAAATTCTTATTGTCAGATGGGTCTATTCCAATATCATCCTTTATTGTGCAGCAAACCTTAAACATTCCATCTTCTGGAAGCTCATTTTCTGCAAATGCCTTTCTAAAGATGTCTTCCTTGGAAGATATTTCATCTTCACTGTTAATACTAGCAACTCTTTCTTCGGCCTTGTCGTTTGCAATCTTCCAAGCACTACTGTCATTTACTATAAAACTAACAGCATCTATAAAATCTTCTGCTCTGTGAGAACCAATATTGTCAGACATGGCACCTATGAAAGAATCAACAGGATCCATATCTGATGAACTAGCCTTCTTAAAGAATCTATTTTTGGCATTTACATCCTGTCTCATATCAACTGTCCATGGAGCAGAATTTACAAGAGTCATATAAGAAGCCTTGAGGTGATTATGTGGATTGCTTTTTACAAAAGCAACAACTCTCTTAAGCTGCTCTCCAGAAAGACCATAAGTTACGATTGAATCAACAACAGCTTCGGATGCAGACTTAAGCATTTCATTTACAGAAGATGCGGTTTTCTTGGAAGAGCCTCTTAATTGAGATTCGGTGACAACAGTTGGTTCTTTCCAGCTATGAGAGTCTCTTAAGGAATCAAGTTGACCTGTTTGGACGTAACTAGTCCAATCAGAAGGCATTTTTGCAAAGACTTCTCTAGACATCTCTGTCCATTGGCCCTCGGTAATAACGGTTGGGAAATCTCCCCAACGAGCAAGGAACCCATTCTTGTTGTTAGCAAGCTGTAGCTCGGTAATTTCAGAATATGTTCCTTTTCTAACCTGTGGAGAATCACTGGAAACATCTTTAGACTTAGGAGACTTTGCTCCAAGCTGCTCAGAACTTTCGGTAGTAGCAGTGTAATGCTCTCCCTCTTTCCATCTTGGATGGAGCTTTAGGTCAGAGCCATTAAGCTGATTTTCGGTAGTAGTATCTTTTGACTGAGCTATTTTTATATTTTCATTGTTTTCCATGGATTCCTTAATCTCCTGTTTGTTACCTATCATTGATTCAATAATCAATTCTGCTGCCTTAGCAGAATTGCCCCTTATGAGATCCTGCATTTCAGAATCAAATAAGTCTATATCAGACAACTTCATAATTTTTCCGTCTCTGCATTCAGCAATTTTTATTTCACCATCACCATCAGCAGAAATAATAACAGACAGATTATCTCTGTCTATTTGGACGATTTTGTTATTTAAGATTTGATCTGACATATTTGTTATTTGATTTTTTATTAGATTCCCATTAGAATAAACAGCCTGCAGACTGTTAATTAAATTTTCTGATATTTTTGTAAATTCCTCCCTTGAATTAGCACCTTTTGGAGAAATATTTGGTTTTACAACTCTTCCAACATCATCTCCATAAGATGTTTCCATGGGAGACACAGTACTAGGAGAAGGCTGAGGAGATGGTTTTGGCTGAATTGACTGCTGAATTGTAGGCTGAGGCACCGTTTGCATTGTAGCGGGAGACGGCGAAAGTTGCCCTATTCTTTCTTTATTTATTGGAGATGCAGCAGAACTAGTACCAACGCTTGCATCATGAACACTTGGACTTGGCAATTTGGCATAACCCATTTCTATAAGTTCATCTGATATTTTTTGAACATCGGCCAATGTTTTAACAATATCACTAACATATTCTAGGCTAACTCTTTCTTTTTGAGCCATAAGAGAACGAGCAACTCTCTCCATTAAATTCATAGCCTGATTTAACTCATTTATTTCCGAAATTCCAGCAACCTTTCTTAAAGAGCACATCCCATTTTCACAAATATTACTCTGCTCATTTACAGGAACGCTAGATGCTAGTTTTGTTATAGACTCAGAAAGTTCTGCAACCTTTTTATTAAGACCATCTGGATTTAGAATTTCAGCAACAAGACAATCATGACAGGCAGGATTTACAACAAAGCTGTCTTCTATAAACTTAACACCATAGTTGTGCTCATATATAGTTTGGTCTTTATGCTTTATCTTTTTCTTTTCACCTTTTTTCCCGCCACATAATGGGCATACGTCATAATTGCCATTTTTATGATATTCGCATTCACATTCACCAGAAAACTTCTTTTTCTTTCTCTCTTTTATGTGGGAACAAAAATCTTTAGCAGTAGAAGCATGATTGTGACAAACGCTACAAAGAGAATGCTGAACACTGCAGCCCATTGAAGTACCTGTTATAACACCAGTTTCTATGCCACGAGCAAGTCTTGGATAGGCAATTTTATCAACCATGTTTATGGTATAAATACCGCCTTTTGACTCATCGTACCATGCGTGAACAACTTTACCTCTTGCTTTTTCTATATCATCATTTTGATGATTTACGAAAACAGGAACACCAATAAATGTTTTTGCGGCTTTTTGCAACTCTTCTTTTGAAAAGAAATCTCCATTGTCATTCATTTCATTTTCTTTTATTGCAAAAACTTTTACAAAAAGATGTTCTGGGTTTTTGCTTATTGCTTCTTTAAGATCAAAATCCTCAAAAGATCCGTTTTTGTTTTCTTCATTTAGTGCTGCAGACTTTATTATTGAATTTAAATTAAACTCTTCCCAATGCTGAGGTACATTGAGGGCTCCAATTTGGGAAGGATTAAAATTAATTGATCTTTTTTCCATTTGTTACGCCTTTACAGTTCTTGGAATTTCTACATCCTGAAGATGAAGGATAGTATAATTAAATTGATTTTTAGGGAATGGAATATTGTATTTTTTATTGAGGTAAGTCAATGCTGAAACAATATTTTGAAAGTATTTTCCGTATGGACTATAAACCTTTGTAACATCTCTTTTGTATATTGGTGGAAGTTTTTTAATACCAGCAAAATACATTTTATCAAGAGTTTTAGTTCTTGCTGGAGAACAAACAACATAATAATCACTATTTGTTGTGTAGTCGTGACCCTCCCACCTGAAATATGAACCATCTCCTATTTCAGAATCATACCTGTCTTTTAATGGCTGCGTTCTTTCAGAATACATCTCTTTCCATGAAATGTTTCTGTCCTTAATTCTTTTAGCCGCTATTTTGATCATATTCAAAAGAATTCTTAATTATTACTATATCATCCTTCATGTCATTAGATGATATCTTAATAATAATTTCATTTTCATCTGAATTAGACCTTTTTTTCATTCTCTCATTAATAATATCTTGTATATTATTTCTAATGATAGTTTCGCAAACATCTGCCCTATTATTAAGTGCGTCCTCTCTTAATCTAATTACTCTCCATCCCATAGACGCAAGTCTATAGTCTCTTTCCTTATCTCTTTGTATACTTTCTGGATCAGAATGCCAAAAATCACCATCAGCCTCTAGGTTTAAACCAAGGTCAGGAATAGCAAAATCTAAAAGATATGGGTTTGTTTGACCTGGTATTGCCTGTTTGTATTGAGCAAATACTCTATAAGGTAATTTTAAAGAAGAAATTATATTATATAATTTTTGCTCAGGTTTTGTTAAATATATTGGAGCAAGCTTTTGATCCTGCTGGTCTTTTTTGTCTTCCTTTTTAGGTTGTTTGCCTTTTTTATAAACTCTAAAATCTGGATTTACACCCTGTTGCTGCTGAGCTTCTTTTATCAAATTTAAAGATTCTTCTTGAGAAGCAACTGCACCTCCTGCGGGAGCACCTCCTGCGGGAGCACCTCCTATGGGAGCACCTCCTGCGGGAGCACCTCCTGCGGGAGCACCTCCTGCGGGAGCACCTCCGCCCATGTCCAATCCACCAAGACCCATATCTCCTGGCATTCCTCCAGGTGCGCCTCCACCACCTAAACCAAGATCAAGGCCACCACCACCCATACCAAGATCTAATCCACCACCACCGCCACCAGGACCTTGCTGAACAAGACCTCCCTTACCACTGACTATTTGTTCTTCTCTTATTCTGTTAATCTCTTGATCGTAATCTATATTAAATTCTTGTAGGAGTTTTTGTGTTGATATTATGCCCTTGTCATGAAGCTGCATAAGACTCTGCAAATACTGACTATTGTCTCTGAGCTTGAGATCGTTCCACTTTATCTTGGGATAAAGATAAACTGTTTCGTCAATCATCTCAGACTTAGAAACGTCAACAAAACCCTGCATCTGTGCTATAGGAAGAAATATATTTTTTTCACACCATTCAGCAAGCTCTTGACGCCAAGTTTCAAGTCTACGTATCATGGTTTCTGCGCCTATGGCAACGCTGCTGTACCCGGCAAGCTCACCATTAAGAAGACCCTGATTCAACATCAGTCCATCAAGCATTTCTTTGCCAATGTACTCAAGCTGAGAAGCGATGTCGTGAATCTTTCCAGTAGCACCTTCGTGTATTAATTCAAAAGCATGATGCGTAACTATTGTCAAGTTTGGGTCATTTGCAACAGCAGCAAGTTGACTTTGCACATCAGCTATGTCGTATTCGCTAGCTGGACGATTGTCATTTCCAACTTTTGCTATTCTTATTGGAAGAATGTGCCTTTCAGCCATTATCCAATTAGCTGTCATCAGCTTGGTTTTATATGCTATTACCATAAAGAGCCTTCTTAAAAGACTCTCTCCATAGACTCCGTAAGGAGAGCCCTTGTGTCTCAAATGAGACACGCATCTTGATGAAAGAGGTATGGCAGCGCCAGAAGATATCATGTCTTTTACGTTTTGAGGTATATTCTCATATACTTCTCTGGGCTTTTTGTGCTGAACAACTTTCTTTAAATCATCATCAGGGATAAGAGCAACTGTTGGTTTTTCTGCAAGCTGAGAATTATTTACTTCTATGAAATCAGGATTCAAAATAAGAATTCTCTTAAATGTGCCATCAGGATGGTTGCACTGACGACCATCCTGCAAAACGCCATGACCACCGCAATGAGGACATTCAACTTCAGTAAAAACAAATACATCTCCAAGTAAAAAATACTCGTGAGATATTTTTCTAAACCAATGACTCAAATTTATCTTATCTATTAAATGCTCGTAGAATGCAAGTACTTTTTTGTCCTTGCATTCCAAAGTAAAACCATTCATTGGGAAGCCTGCATAAAAGTCTATTCCAGCCGCAGCTTTTGGTTCATTTTCATAGTAAAACCTAGACCACTGGTAGACTTCTTTTCTCTTACTTGCAATTTGCCAACTTTGAGGTGTGTGAAGCGGAGAAAAGAACATGGGCTGAGTAAATATAGTAGATGCACTACCACCCATATACTGAGCAGCTTTTGTTAGAGGCACGTTTACAACGGCAGAATTAACCAGTTTCTGGTCATTAAACGAATCACTGCTAATTTGTTGTTCTGTTTTCTTTGCCATTTATTTTTACTGTTTTTTCTTGCCTGTCGTAAACACCAACTGAGAAGGAACGCCTCTTAAAGAGGCTCCACAATTAACACACCTGTTGTTATTTTTCGACGTATCTGCAGAATTATCACTGTTGCAAATAGGACAAACTTTTTTTAAGTTTTTGTAAGTATTGTTTGATTTTGATCTGCCCTTATAAGAATCATAACCAGACAGATCCAACTGGGCAGACTTAGTTATCTCTTTTTTTTTAAATTCAAATCAACACTGGATAAACTAAAAGGATCTGATAGTTTGTCTTTGTTTCCTCTTGCAACTTCCATACGAGCTTCTGTTGATCCAAGCTCTGGAACATATGGTCTGTTACGAACACCAGGAGGCAATTGCATATTATTTATTGGATCAATATTTCTATTAATTTCAAATCTTTTATTTAAATAACCACCAACATAATTGCCGTTTTCATCTCTATATGGCTGCGTGTATTTATCCATAACATTTTGACGCCATATTGCTTCATAATCCAAGTCCTTAATATCATCTAAAACAAGTCCAAAGCCTTTATTCTGCTCGACCCTATGAAGACCAGACTGTATATCATTAGTAAAAGGACTTACACTAACTGATTCTGGACCAAAGTAATAAATATTATTCATTCCTTTGTGTTGAGCTTCTTTCTTCATGGAAGAATTGTTACTTGTGTCGCAATTACCAACAAGATTGTCGCAAATATAATCACTTATAATAGAAAGAGATTCTCTTGATCTCTTTATCATATCGTTTATAATTTCATTTGATTGTTTTTGTGTCATGATTGGCTCAATCTCCGGTCCTATAGAACTTGAATATATAGAAAATATGTCGTTTGCAAGATCAACCGCATCTTCGCTTTCTATTTCTGAGCTAAAAAACCTTTTAAGTCCGTCCTCAACCTGGGAAGCACCAGAAGAGTCTCCAAGAAATGGGGCAAAAACCCTATTCCAAGATTCATCAAAGGCAGCAGCTGAATCGTTGTTATTTTTTTCAAAAATGTTTTTGAGAAAATTATAAAACTCTAAATGGTTATTAAAATTTAGATTTTCTGAATCAGAACCTGCAGATTCAAGCATGTTTGGTCCATCAAAATCACCTGAATCAAAAACAGGAAGAGAAGATTCAGATTTTTGCTCAAAAGAAGCAGAACTACTTTCTGCGTTTTCAAAAACAGGACTAGATAAATTCTGCGTTGAAAGCTGCGAAAATTTAGCCAGACTAAAAAAATTAGATGGCTTATGCATTTTTTTCCTTACCCTTCAATGAGTCAAACACCTTATCTAGAATTTCAGATGTTTTAACTGGAGTCATCTTTGATTGATTTTTTTCTCTTGGAGCCTTCGATACCTTCTCTCTATCTTTTATGCCATCAAATGGGTTACTGTCAAAAATAGATACGGAATTTTTAGGAGAAGAAGTTTTTCCAGACTCCGAACTTGAACACTTAGACACGCTATTTATTTTAGGTATTAGAGTATCATCTGTTGTCTTGACTCTGTATTCTTTATCTAAAGAACTCAATTTATTTTTAAGATCTTGCTTTTCCTGCGTTCTTTCTTGCTTTGTCTTGTCTGAAACTTTTTTATTAAACAAATCAGAACCAGCAAGTTTTGAAGAATTTAAAATAGCAGAACCTGAACCTTCAGAAGCTGGCATCTGTTTGCCGGAAACTGTTTTTGCATTTGGCAAAAGACTGTTTTCAAGAACTTCACTTTTTTTGTTAAAAAAATTAGACCACAAATCTTTGCTAGGACTTACTGTTTTGTCTGTAACGTTTTTTTCAGAAGAACCAAAGATAGAACTTGAAAAATTATCTTTGTTTTTAAATATTCTCATTCAATGCCTCGTAGTTTTTTATAAAGATATTCGCGTCTAGAATTTATAAGATCAGCAAAAATTTCATCATTATTGCTGCTTGCTTTTTTAACAGAGGGGAGACTGTCGAAGCTAGAACCAGATGTTTCTGGCTCCTGTTGCCTTACCGTTTTAAATGAAACTTTATAGTTACCGTCAATTAATTCTGCTGCAAAAGCAAGATCAGGATGACTGTTTTTAATTTTTTGAATGAATTTTTTTAGGTCTTCCTTTGAAAACTCATTCTCTCCAGAAAAAGTTGGTATCAAGAAAAATCCAGAATCTTCACCTGTAGAAAAATCTGTTTTTTCTGAATACCAGCCAGACTTAGAATTAAGGAGTCTTTCTGGAACACCAAATGTTTCAATCAGTTCTTGCTTAACAATCTCTTTTAGATTCTTAGGACTAGAAGAAAATTTTGGTGAAGCTGCGGGACTTGGTTCAGACATTGGAGAAGCCTGCTCAGAAACGTCAGCGGGACCAGAAAAAATCTGATCCAGCTGAGCGTTTCTGAATATTTGTGACTGCATTTTGTGCAGCCTACCTGATGGAAAAAATTTCATATCAATTTTCTGTGTCTAGCACAGCATCAATAAATTCCTTGGGCCAAATGTTAGACCAATATTTTCTAAATACGCCCTTTTGCTTATCTGTTAAATTGGCAATTTTGACAAACTGAACGGAAGAGGCCTCTTTTGACTCTGCATAGTTTGTGCCGCATCCACATTTGTCACCCTCAATCGCTTGTTTCATATCAGATGCAGATTCTTTATCCCATCCCATTTCTTTTTCAAAAGCTTCAAGAGATGCCACATAAGATGCTTCTTCACTGTCTGAGTCTTCTTCATCCTCATCCTCATCCTCAGTTTCTTCATCCTCGCCTTCATCCTCATCACCATCCTCATCCATTTCATCCATTTCATCCATTTCATCCATTTCATCCATTTCATCATCAGATGGTTCCGAAGAATCTTCTTCTTCAGCAACTTTTGTAGCAAGAACTTTTTCATCAATATCCAAAGTGACCGTACCGTCTTCATTGGGAGTTATAGAAGAGATCTTAACGGAATCATCAGAACCTGCCTTCTTTTTACCCTTTTTGGTCTTCTTCTTCTTCTTCTTCTTATTTGACTTTGCTATAGCCTTAGCAAGATTTTCTGGAAGTTTTTCTTGAGCTGGAGTTAACTGAGCCTTTTCTCCTTCGGACAATTCGGCATCCTTAGATGCCTTCTTATTCATGCCCTTATTAGAAACTTCATTTATGATATCTGCAAAACTCTTTTTTGGCCCATTAACAACGATACGATTTGTAAAAAATTCCATAGTGATGATCTCCTTTATTTATTAATAATCATAATTTTATATTTTACCTTCACCAAATACTTCAGAAATTACAAAATTAAATTCTTTTTCTGCCTCAATATCCAATTGATCAGCTATTTTGTTAATTTCATTAACCAAGTCTGAGTTACCAGAACTGGCAAGTTTTGATGCACAATCTCTAATTATTTTAGAATTTCTTGATATCTCATGAGAGATACTAAAATTTTGCTCCAGTATACTTTTCCAAGCAGATTCTCCGATATCCATACCTGAAGCAACCTTGTTCCTTATTTCATTTTTAAGATTGTCGTTTGCGTCAGAACTAGCATACTTATCAAATTCATTTCCTTCAGAGGAATACAGACTGGCTATCCATTCTTTGTGACATTCAGACCAAACTTCCTGATCTTTCAAATCAGGCTTGGCGTGCTTCTTCATTCTTATGCAATTTGAAAAACATCTACCATTTCTTACAGCCGTACCCTGAAAACCAGCATATTGAGCTGTTTTAACCATGTGTAGATTTTCTGAAGCTTCAAGTAAAATACCTGAAATATCCTTATTGCTTGATATTTCTGCCATTTTTGATGCAAATATTAAGTTTCTTATAAGATCGTTCATATCAAGTAAATATAAATTTTTTCTGGTATTTCCTTCCAATAAAGGAATATTGGTTTACATTCATGGCAATATAACTTCTTGGCTGATTAACATTTCTATCAAAAGTTACCAATACTTGTCTGCCGCTTTTTCTAGACTTAAAAAGACCATGTGGCTCAACATCCCTAACTATCCTATTGCCATTTAAGGTTTTATAAAATATTCTTATAACTTCTCCATTTACATAAGACCATCTTAATGCATCAAAAAATGATGAAAATTTAGGATATTTTTTTAATTTATTTGTATCATTCTCTTCTATTATTTTTTCGGTTGTTTGCCTCTGAACATCTGGTTTTGTTGACTTTTCATTATCAACAAGTAATTTTGACTCTGGAGTGTCATCAAAATCTTCTTCAGGTATATTGCCAGTTTCTGCGTCCGGTTTGTTATTTTTTTCTTCTACTAATTTTGAAATTTCTTCTTTTTTATCTTCTTTAACTTCTTCATTAGTTTTATCTGTTCCGCTTTCAGATTGAGCAGTTTTTTCAAAGTCTAAATCCATAAAAGAAGAAGGACCATCTTTCCATAATTTTAATTTTGTGCCATTTTTTATACCATATTTATCAAGAAAACCAAGATTTGTTTCAAGAGCAAACTTGCAAGGACAATCAGATGATATAGAATTTAAATCATGTGGTTTTATAGATGATATAGATTTAACAACAAAATTTTCATCTAGAAAGCATATATCAAGTGGTATAAATGTATTCATGCCCCAAAATTTTAAAACCTGAGGTTCATCAAAAGAAAATAACATACCATAGTTGTCAGGTATGCTTTTTCTGAACATAAGACCGTTCTGCCTCTTAAAATTAGAATCTGCAATTTCAACTAGTATTGGAATTTTATTCTTCAATAATTTCATACTTAGTTTTATTATTATAAAGTAATGAGCAAATAGCCTCTAAATCATCTTTATTGCTATAAATTTTAATAGAGTAAGAGTACGAATTATTATCCTCTATTTCTACATCAAAATTTTTTTTAATTCTTTTGACTATCCCTAATAAGTCTGTGTTTTTATTATTATTTTTTCTTACCACAATCATATTCTTCTTATCGTTCTAGAAGAAGAATTTCTGGGATTGTCTTTTAAAGTACAGTCATCATTATTAAGTATAAAATACTCAAGAATTTTTCTTCCAGACTCTGTTATTTTAATTTCATTATTAAATGACAATGAAATAAGACCCATTCTTTGTAAATTTTTTATGTTTTCAAAAGCAACACTTATTGGCTTACTGAAAGAATTTGAAGAAGTCTTCACAGGAGATTCAACTATTTTTAGTAAATCCGACGCAAGACTCATTTTTATGAAATCGTCCTGAATTGAACGAGAAAATAGACTTTGAAGCTGAGAATGCTTATTCATGGTTGGCTCCAAAGAACACTTCTATAAGGATATGGAGATTCCTCTGCAGCATCTTCAAACAAAAATGGCTCTAAAGAAAGATCTCTGTAGTAAAAACCTTCTTTAAAGCCGTCTGTTGAATCATAGTCTTCAAGACCCATAAGATATCTTCTTTGATGCTGTTTGTCGTCTTGCCTTCCCATTGTCTCTTCATCAATATCTTTCCACTCAAAAACTCTTTCTTGCATAGGTAGATCAAGATGGCTCCAAGGACCCTCTACGCCCTGATTATAACTATAACTTACCTTTTTAATATCCTTAGAAAGATTAGATACAAGACGATTTATAATAAATAAATTCAACATAGATATTTCGCATCTTAAAATGCAATTAAAGTTTTTTATAAAAATATTACATTTTGAATTGTTGAAATAATTTATTGAATTATATGAAAATAACTTATTAACACAAGAAGTGATTTTACTTTTGTTTTTTCCATAAAAGCCACATGATATTCTTCTTTGTATCTTATTTCCCATGTAAACAACAATATTCATCAAATCTTTGTCTGCTTTGCCTTTATATGAAAAAGAATTATCTAGTTTGAAAATTTCATCCCAACAAGATACTATATCTTTTTTAAAAGAATCTTCAGATTGCTTTATGTTGTGCTGAAAGTATTCAACACTATATATAGTGTTATTTAATGTTGACAATATATTACCATTGTCATACCTAAAACCTCGAGCCAATAATTCTTTGTATAGAAATTCGGTCATTGCTTACTGTCTTCAGGAACTAAAACATTAACATAGTCTTTAGGATACAAAAGAGAAAAATATCTCCTTAATACAGAAGTATTTTTCTTTTTTGTTTTCTTAAATTTTTTGGAAGCTTCACTACTAATTTTGATCATTTATAACCACCTCAGAGTTCTGAGGTAAATTATTTGATTTTAAATTATCTTCCTTTGTTTTCCTGGAATTAGGGGTATAAGGTTTAGCGTCTGCCTTCTTTGTAACAACTGGTTGCACAGTTACTGACACATCAGAAATTTCCATGTCCTCGCTTGAAGAATCACTTGAAACAGAAACCTTTTTAACTACCTTTTTTGAAGTTTTCTTTTTTACACTAGGCTTAGTTTCTACTTTTGTATCTTTTACCACAACGGCATCAATAGCATGAGAAACAATTTGTAAAAGATTTTTATTTATAAGATATTCGTATCCCTGTCTGGAAAGCAAAGAAGAATCTATAAAAACAGATGAACCAGGAGACAATGCCCTATCACTATCTGGAAGTATAAGAGTTCTGTTTGATATATTTTTCAATTCAACCTTGCCATCCATGATTGAAGAAACGTCGCCATCTACCAAAGAGATATACCCTTTATTGATAGCCCAAACAATATCATGATGAGCAAGATGATCTTTTTCTATATCTAGAATTTGACCCTTCCTCAAGGAAAGATCAAGACAGCTTATGTACAGTTCTCCCTTGAGGGAATCGTTGACTTTTATTTTCATTAGTATTCCTCTTGTTTTTTAATTGATGTTCAAGCGTTTGTCTACCTGGCATTTTATTAAATGTCTGATTATTTCTCGACAAAGGACTAGAATCTTCAAAAAAACCAACACTGTAATCTCCATCGCCGTACTGAGTTGAAGAAGAATCTGTTTCTTCATCCACATTAAGAGGCTGATCTGGATCTCCATTTTCAGAAAGAGGGTGTGTTTTAGTATTAAAACCCTCCTGTACAGATTTTGTTGGAGAAACAGCAGACCATCCAAGAGACTCTGGCTCTCCTGCAAGAGGACCTGAAAATAAAGTTGTTAAATTGTAACCTTTGCCACTGTTGATACCACGGTATCTTTTGTATGGATCTGGCCTGTCATAAGGCTGCTGAAAAGCAGATGGAGGATCTTCACCCCTTCTAGCAATTTTATAACTCGGTGATTCTATTTTTTTCATTATGGTGAATTTTTAAAATTATCCATAATAACTTCTACGTTTATATCATGATCATCTTGATGCTCTTCACCAGATACAATTATTTTGCTGAGAATTTCTTTCTTTTTTGATTCTGCGTGTCTAATCAAATCGCTATCTACAGATTTTCCACTTGTTTTTGCATTTACCATTTCAGTAAGAATTATTTCATCTAATTTGCAAACTTTTTCCAAACTACTTGCTATCTTTTCAAGCTTAATTGACTTCCTTGAAGCAATATCATTGTTGTTTTGTTGAAAATCAGAATAATCAGTTGGGACAAAACCCTTATCTTTTATTCTTTCAGTATTATTAGGAAGTTCAGATCTATCAGATCCAATATTGGTCTGAACCATATTGGGATCTCTATTCAATTGTTTATTTATATATTTTTTGAACAGACTTTCATCTTTTTTCATGCTTTTCATTGCATTTGAGAAAAGTTCATTGTTTTTCCTGTCATTTTCTAATGACATAACGTTAACTAAAGGAATTTGAAGATCCTCTCCAGCATTTCTCTTAATAGAATCTTCAATTTGACCTTCAGTTACCATTTGGTTGCTGTCTTTTCTTGTTTTTGACATGACCTTTTCCACTATGTGAAGATCCTCAGCATCTTTACCCCTAGATTCTGACAGATTCTTATTTAATGTTACGTGGTAATCAGGAGCGGCATCCTTGTCAACATCTTTTCTGAGATTAGATTCTATAGTCTCAAAATTAGATGGAGTCCTACTTTCTTTGCTTGCTTTTTTGAAAAATGAAAAAATATTAAACATTGTTACCTCTCTTTTATCTATATATTATTATCAAAATTTAAATGGTGTCCTCTTTTCAATATTATTTACTATTGAAGATCCGTTGCCAACTCCCATTACCTGTCCCTGCATTCCTCTCCAAATAACCTCGTTTTGTCCAGGAATAATTGCCATCTTTGCTAACCTACCAGATGGAAGCTTTTCGGCTTCGTGGTACACCGCAGTGTAACAAGCACCAGCCAAAGAGTCACAAAGGTCATCAGTTCTTACGAAGCCATCTTTTTTTGCGTACACTCTATATCCATTAGGCATATATTTTCTCTGCAAAAACAACATCTCGTTTTTTAACAATTCATGATGAGGTATGGCAAGCCTACCACTACATGCAAGATCATAAAAATTATCATATAATATTATTTTATATCTTTTTGTAAATCTTGTAAGTTTGCTTGGAATCCCATGTTTTTGTAAATTTTTTATACTAGATGCAGAATTCCATTGGTCAAAAGTCACTAGACTTAAAAAGAATTTTCTGTTTAAAGATATTATATAGCTATCTATCTCTTCTGTGACTATTGGCTTGTCTTGACTTGGAGTCCAATAGTGAACATGATCAACAACTATTCTCCAGTCAACCTTACCGTTTGTTTCATTAATAAAGTTTTCTTTGTGGACAACCGAAAGTGCATAATTGTGAGAAGAAGTAGCAGGATCTAAATGGCAAAAATATCTAAATCCGGGTTCTCCGTAATCCTTCATCTTCATATTAAGATAAAAACATTTTTCAACAACATCTCTACTAAAGAATGTCTGACCTGAAACCCCAGAAAACTCAGCTCCAAATTCCATATTAAATTCTTCTTCAGTCATTTGAGAGAACATAGATCTCAATTGATCTCTTTTTTGTTTTGGGTTAACTATCCATGTTGGCAATTTACAAGCCAATCTGTCTTTAACCTGAGGAGTCGTCCTGAACAACTCATAAAAAACGCCATCCTTACCTCTTGGCGAAGATATACATATCACCTTACCGTCATAAACTGTTTTTACTATTTTCTTGCCATTTTCATCAACTGATTCAACTTCTCTTATGTATGTAGTTGTTGCAGGAGTAAGAGTTCTGTATAAACTTTCTCCGCCAGAAGAGCCAGAAGTTTGTTTATACAAGCCAATCTCATCAAAAAGAAGAGTGTAACAAGATATACCTGCAAGTGAATCAGAATTTGAGTGACCGCACTTTATAATTACAGATCCAAGACTTTTAGGGAGACCCTTTGCCTCGAGCTCTTCATTTTTCTTTTTGTCTGCGGGAGTCAAAAGCCTTATCTGGTCTGCAAGAATAGCTTCTGGATAAAACTTATCCTTAAAATAAGGAGAGTTTATAATTTTATCTTTTATTTCATCAAAAAGAATTTTTGCCTGATCTGAGCTGTTTGCTATAGTTATAATTGTAAATGGTGCGCCAGTTCCTAATTTATAAAGTCTATAAGGATCTCCACCAGGAGCTTCAAGTAATTTTGCAGCCTCATAACAAGCAAGAATGCTAATTACAAAGTCTTTGCCACTTCTTCTTCCCCAGACAAGAATTAATTCTCTGAAAGTCTCATTTGATTCCATCTTACTAAGAAGATTTCCATTATCATCATCATCAAGTCCATGTTTTTTACACATATCTATTTCATCATTAGATAATACAAGATTCTCGTTTCCTATAGAGTTTTTATAAAAACTTTTAAGAACTATTCTTTGCATGGGATAAAGATTAATTGGATTTTCTCTGTGCGGCAGACCAAGCCAATCTTTGTTTTCTATAAAGTCAATAATACTTGGTATACCAGAAGCAGAAGAAACTGATTCCACTGAAGAATCGCTAATAGACTTTTTTAAGTCGTCAAAAACGTTCGTTAGTTCTGATCTTCTTCCAGCCTTAGCCATTTTTATATTCCATTTTCATTAATTTCATTATATCGGCAAGACATATTGCTCGACCTATCAAATAAGATGTTTCCGCACTGCTAGTTTCAATCAATTTTCCTGAGTAATCAACCTTCCAGTATAAAAACTGATTGTCATCAAAAGATGACATAAAGTATCTTGCATATCTTTCTTCCAAAGAAGCTATGCATATAAACTCCAAAGGCCTTATTTTCTTCAATTCTTTCAAATAAACAGTATCAATAGATAGGTCATATTTGTCTTTTACGAATTTTTTTATAGAAGAAAATTTTAACCTAGATTTTTCTTGGAAAATAAGAATATACTTCTCCATCTTTAATTTATTAATTAAGCAGCCGCAAATTTCCCTTCAATTTAATTTAAAAATCACCAGAAGAAACTGTTGGATCGTAATTTTTTTCATCGTATGTGTACTGTAAATAATCTACAAATCTAGAACTTGTAGGAAACTTATTCAAAAACAATTCATTATTTAGAGCGGTATTAAAACCAGAAGCAACACTGTAGTCCTGTAAATCTGCATGACTAACTAGAACTTGAGGAACAGATATATCTCTTTCTGGTGCTGGATCCCATGACTGAAAGTCCTCATTAAGTAAATATGCATACGAAGCATAGTTGCAAACCGCACCATATCCGTTCGCGGGAACCTGCTGAACATACCAGTATCCATCCAAAAAACCATCTCCATCATTAGGCCACTGAGCATTTTCATAAGCCAATAAAAAATTGTGTTTTGCAGCAGAGCCGTCCTGTTTTCTGGTTACGGGAGGACTGTTCCAAAAAGATTTAAGAACATAAACCTTACCAAGCTCAGAATCAGAATGATTATATAATCCGTAATCCTGAGAATACAATGCATCGTCCGTGGCAACACTGCAACCGATATAGGGATTGTTATAATACACCCCATTGTACAGCTTCTTTCTTGGATAAGCCTCAACATAAATATTTTTTTTACCAACTTGATCACAAAGCCAAGAAAAAAAATGCCACCACATTATTTGTGATTTTTTTCCAAGAGTAGAAAGTGGTACATAAATGCCGGGAACTGGACCAGGCATAGCTTCTAAAGCATCTATACCAATTTTCATGCCAGATTTGATCAATGGCATATAAGAATCTTTTAATCTATCGATAGCTTCATATTGATTCTTTTCAAAGTATGAAGAAAATCTTGAGCCCATAGGGCCCCATATAGAACCAACATAACCAGTAACACTTATTGGGTCTGATGGGTCAAACCAGCCAGTAGATGGATTGGTCCAAGAATTCCATATAGAGTCAGACAGATTTCCTTTTTTACCAGTTGATAATGCTCTCCAAACCTGTATGAAATCTTTAGTCATCCATGGACATGGATTATTGGAAACCAATCCTCCATAAGTCAGTCCATTTAGTGCGTTTAGATATTGATCAGGCTGATACTGCGTTGATTCTAATGGAGAAGAAGAATTCGGCCTACCAAAAGGAGAATGCAACCAAAACTTTCTACAGCCCCACTGATACCACCTTTTGACAGACCAATATTCCTGCATGGTTGGATTAGATCCTGTTACAAAAGTAGCCCAAGTAAAAGACTGATTGTCTAGCCCAAAAGAACCAGCGCGAACACCAGAGGCAGCAGACTCAGCTCCACTAAAATTATAGCCTACAACAAATCCGTTATCAAAAGTTTTTTGTGCATTATAAACCATTATTATTTAATAATATCTCTTAAATGAGAAGAAAAATCACCTTGCCAAGTTTTATGCCCACTGTGCGCAACAGTTACAGTAGTGTCAAGGTATATTTTTTGTTTTAATTCCCTCCACTTAAGACATAATACAACATCTTCACTCATAAACCTACCACCTATAAGACCAGTTTCAAAAACCAATTTTGTTATTTTTGAGTCTTTAGATATGGTATATGGTAATGATTTTTCCCAAAGCATTTCAACGGCATTTCTACTCAATTTAAGAAAACCAGTTGGAATAGTTGCAACTTCCATAATACCATTTTTATCAATTTTTTGTTCAGGAATAATATTAACTGGGTAATCAATATTGTCTTGCTTTTTTTGATAAATGCCGCCAACAAAATCAAACGGATGATTAACTATTTTTAGAAATTGTTCCGGAGTCCATGAAATATCGGCATCTATATAGAATATGTCATCAAAATTATTTTCATACCCATAGCAAAATAAATCATTTCTTGTTTTGGAAATGATTGCATCGAAACACAAATAAACTGGAGATATTTCTATATTATTCTTTACACACAATCTTTCAGTATAAAGAATACTATTACAGTATCTTGCATCAAGTCTACCATCATATGATGGTGTTGCTATAAGTATTTTTCTAACTTTTTTTGTAGAAGTTTTCTTTTTCATACTACTATATCGTTAAAAAATTAAAGAACACACATATATATGTTTTCTTTAAAAGACTCATCTATGTCGTGAAAAATTACTTTTAATTTATTGTCACTTAAAATTGATAAGATTTCATCTTTAGCATAATTAACTATGTAATTAGGATACTTGTCCTGAAAAGACACATTAAACAAAACGTATTTTGATGAAAGACTACAAGCTTTTTTAAAAGTTTTTAAAAATACTTTTTTACTTGTTTCTATGTCAGACTCTGTATTTAATCCGCTTACACCAAGAACGCAAACAAGATCATATTTTTTGCCTAGTGGAATATCATAATGCGTCACACAATCACAATAATTTTCAAGAGAATCTATCCTCAAATCATAAGCCTCATAAGAACAATCTATTTTATTTTCTCTAATCCATTTTAGCAAAGAACACGGACCAGAACCAAAATCAAAGATTGTACTAAAATTTTCTATTTTTTTTATAAGTTCAAATCTTCTTGTAGTATTAGGATATCCATCTCTAGATGGATTTGAATAAATAGAAAGCTTTTTCAAGGCAAACTTTCCCAAAAATTTATTGATTCACAAAATTCACAATATCTATTCTTTATCATATTTTTATATTCAGTATGAGTAAGAGAATTTCCGTATATATAAGTGTCAAACCATGCATAGTCCCAACAAGTGCCTGGATCATATTTTTCTATGTCTGCTTTAACTAAAGTAAATTTACTACTCTTGGGACAATAGGGCCAAACCATGTCTATTACTTCTTGATTTTTTTCAATAATTGTAACATGGTCAACTAAATCAGAATCTAACAAAAATTTATTAACAAGACCAAGGCCAAGGCCTCCAATTAAAACATGTCCTAAAGCATTTTTCCATAAATGATTATGTTCAGAATATTCATGATAAGTATCTGCCATAACTATTGAGTTTGGATTTTTTTGACAAAGAAAAGTATACTCATCATTAGGCTCTTCTTTACCTATACATGGCCTACCTATAGCCATTGTATATATTGTTGATGAATCACCAGAAACTTTCTTTATGTACCAATTTTCAGTTTCTTGCTCAGGTATGTCTATTTTTATTCTTTTCATTATTATTGCAATTCAATAAACTTTGGATTACCGTTGACATCATAACTTGCGCCTATATTGCACCATTCTCCATCACTCAATTGAACTATTGTTCTCCCAGCAAATATCTCTCCCTGACCATCCCATACCACAATATTTTCTACCAAATTGTCTGCGTTTATTAATGCCCATCTTGTACTCATAGTAATTCTCCTTTTTATTTATTTGTAACAGAAAATTGCAACATATCCATCTCCACCTTTGCCTCCATCTCCACTATTAACTCCATCCTTGGATGCGCCGCCACCGCCGCCTCCACCGCCCCTCCAACCAGCACCTCCTGCTGAAGCCGCAACGGTGTTTCCTCCAGCGCCGCCGGGTCCACCCAAGCCACCAGTATATGGGAGCAAAAAATATCCCCTCGAACTTGGAGCAGCAGTTCCTGAATCAACTGTATTTCCAGCAAGCAAAGTGCCAGTTGAATAGTCTGGATTTCCGAGAAGCAAAGATGAAGAGATAGCAATGTTGCCTCCAGTCCCATAAGAAGGCGTGGTATTCAGACCACCACCACCAGCACCACCTTTTCCAAAATACTGAGCCACCTGATTTGAAGTGGCAGCACCAGAAGTTCCTCCGCCAGAACCTGCAGTGCTGCTGGCGCTGTGATATCCATACTGATTGTTCAGACGACCTGCGCCAGCGACAGCCGATAATGCCGTGCCACCTGAACCACCAGCACCACCAACGGCCCTCAACAATTTATAACTACCAAAGGAATCTAAATTGACAGAAGTACCACCACCGATAGAACCTGTAAGTCCATTTGAATTGTCTGATGTTCTGCCAGCCCCACCATTTCCACCAGCACCTATTTCTATGTACAACAAGTTTCCCGGAATCTGATTTCTCAAATACACCATTTGAACCACGGATCCGCCTGCACCCGACCCTCCACCAAAGCAATTTTGAGAGGTGGCAAGCGCCCTGCGCCTTCCAGATCCACCGCCACCACCAGCACCAACTGCAAATATGTATATCAGAGCGGTCCCGTTAGGTATACTATACGTACTGCTTAAGTCAAACTCTTTAATATCTAAAAGAGCAGGATCGTTTACAGATGGGAAATTGAAAAAACCGTTGTTCATAAAAATTCCTTAATAAGCAACTAAAACGCAATACCCGTTGCCCCCATCGCCACCGTCACCACCATTATAGTCATTTCTTGCGCCACCTCCACCTCCGCCGCCGCCGCCACGCCAGCCATGCCTTCCCCTGCCTCCAGCTGTTGTGGTTCCGCCACCGCCCCCAACTCCACTTAGACCTGGAGTGTAGGCACCGGCCAATGTATGCCCATAAGAGTCACCAGATCCAAAATTAACTGCAACAGTATTTGGGGCTCCGGACTGTATAACGTTATTACCTCCGCCATATATTGTTGCATAATTATTGCAGACTAATGATCCAGCTGTGATGGCTCCACCGCTAGATGCAGTGTTGGAGATGTTGACCCCGCCGCCACCACAACCACCGTTTGACTGCCAATTCCATAATCCTGTGCTACTGGCAGGATTTGGAGTGGTTCCTGGTCCCTGTGGAAAATTTGTGTCAGCACCATTTCCTCCTCCATGACCAGTACCAGAAACTCCAGAAAAACACCAGCTGGTACCACCAGCCGCTCCAGTTGAACTTGTTGAATTTGTCCCGCCAGCACCAGCAGCGCCACCGTAAGCAACAAACATATTACCAGGTTTGCCTGTTATGGTGATTGAGGAATTTCCACCTGGACTGCCGCCAAGGCCATTTGTTCCATCCGCAGTTGCACCAGTTCCAGCACCTAAGCCTCCGGCTCCAATAACAACAGATAAAGTCATACCAGGTTTGCAAAAAACCATATCTAAAGAAAAGTCATCTATAAAATATCTTCCACCAGCGCCACCACTACCGCCGCAACTGCTTATACCGCTAGTATATCTTGCACCTCCACCACCAGAACCACCAGCACCAACTAAAAGCACATATAGCCTTCTGGCAAAAGACGGTATAACAAAAGTTCCACTTGTATCAAACTCTTGGAGTTTGATGCGGGGATCATCTTTCAGTAAACTTGGAAAACTAAAAAAACCACCATTCATAAATCACCTCAATGCAACTATCAAACAATACCCGTTTCCACCACTACCTCCATTGCCAGCCGTGAAACCATTTCTAGAAGCACCGCCACCGCCACCACCACCGCCACGCCAACCATTCTCTCCATCTGCTCCGCTTGTGCTGGTTCCGGCTCCGCCTCCAACACCTCCAAATCCATTGCTGTAGGCCGCATGAACACCAATTGGATTAAATGGAGGAGCTGCACTGTTTGCAGTACCTCCATTTTTTATATTGACGGCTGTGCTCAACAGAGGGTTTGAAACAACTGTGATTGTCTGAGTAGTTCCATATGCGATACTACCGCCACCATACGCAGTATTTCCTGTTGATATGCCACCTCCAGCAGTGCCTCCATTATTACCAATCCCATAAACAGTTATGGCAGTAGCGCTGGAGGTAACTTGGCTATTTGTGCCGTTCCAAGAATATGTTGTTGATGTCTGTGCGCTTGGTACTCCATTTATCAATGCGCCATTCGACACAGATGCAGGTGTACCTCCCAGGCCAGATGTTGTGGTACCACCTCTACCCATAGGGGTTGAATAATTGGCTCCGCCGTAAGCAGAAATCATGCCGTTGGCTGAAAATTGCATGCCAGTTACACTCACCCAGGAATCTCCACCTCTGCCCCCATCAGATCCATTGGAAGTATCAGTTGAACCTCCGTTGCCACCAGAACCACCAGCACCTATAACAACTGTCAATGTTTTTCCACGACTGCCTGGACGATCAACTGGAGAACCCGCTGCATAACTTTCTCCAGCCAATCCGATAGATTCAACAAAATAGTAAGCCATGTTTACCATGCCACCACCGCCACCACCACCGCCATAGGCATTAGTACCAGAAGCTTGTCTGGCTCCTCCGCCACCGCCTGATCCTGCGCCCCAAAGAGTGATCCAAAGACGACGAGCACCATTAGGAATAACATATGTTCCACTGCTATCGAACTCTTTTATATCTATAACAGTTGAACTGGGTTTTAAATTAGTAAATCCATAAAAACCATTGTTCATAGAAGACCAGATTCAACGATGATGTTGAAAGTTTCCGTATTGTTGGTGGTTGCGTATATCTTGTTGGCCGTCCCACCTGGCAGTATCAATCCGACGAGCTCTGCAACCTCAGTGCGCCATGCCGCAACTGATGTGCTTGCGGTGACTGCAGGGACTATCTTTTCACATATGAGACGATCTGTCGTTCCACTGTCAAGTGATAGAAAGAATCTTATAACACCAGCTGTGGTGGATGCAGTTGACTGAACTGTAACTCTAATAATTCTTTTGCCTACTCCGTTGCCTGCAGCAGTGTTCGGACCAGCAGTAATCTCGACTACGTTGGTTGGTGCGGTTCTTGATGTATCTGCAGTTGTAACTTGTGCGTATTCTAAAATTGGTTGTGCTGTATATTGAGCGCTTGTTGCCATTATTATTCTCCTTTTTAGATTATTCCAAAATCGAATAATATAAAATCTGGTGTTCTTGTTACCTGAACTGTACCATCAGGGAACTGAAGAGCATTTGTACCATCTATTTCGACAGTTCCGGCAAAAACCGTATTCGTTGATGCCCCTCCCATATTGACCGTTGTTGCTGCACCAAAAGCATTCACAGTTGTTGCAATGGTATTAAAAACATCCTGTGTGGTCGTGTTTCCGACAAGTGTACCACCACGGATGGTGGTTGTAGTACCACTTGTAGCACCCATGGTGATGGCAGTGGCTGCGCCGCCAAGGTTGAGGGTGGTTGCGTTGGTGTTGAACAGGGTTGCGGTTCCTGTTGCCGTGGTGGTGATGTCTCCGCCGTTGACAGCAAGATCCTGATTTACAGTAACTCCGTTTCCAGCATTCAAGGTGATGACATCAGTACCCTCATCCACCGTGATGAGCGTTCCATCGTTCCATCCTTCATAATCGCCAATCAAAACATTTATGTACCCATTGTCTCCACCTAAATACGCAGAAGGACCCATCGTATATACGGATATACTTGCATCTGTAACCATTGTTTGTGGGACGCCAAATATTGCGTTATCAGTTGATAGAGACCCACCAACGTGTACCGTTCCTGGAAGATAACAAATTGGGCTGTTGACAGACACCTGACCATCACCGGTTGATCCCAAAGTTACATCTACACCGCCGCTAGAACCAGTGCCTATGTTTATATTGGTAATGCTCATAGCCGCACCACCATTTCCTATATTTAATGTCTTTGACACCCCACCAACTGGTGCACCCGTGGCAAAGTTATAGGTGGATGCACCTGTCGAAGCAGTGAACATGTTCACTGTCTGTGCTGCCGTGGCAGTGTTGCCAAGGGCAACTGTTGTGGCTGCGCCACCAATGTTGAGGGTTGTTGCTGTCGTATTGAAAAGGTTTTGTGTCGTCGTGTTTCCAACAAGGGTGCCGCCACGGATTGTGGTGGTGGCTGTTGTCGAATCACCCATGGTGATGGCGGTGGCTGCGCCACCGAGATTCAGGGTTAGCGCGTTGGTGTTGAAGACTGTCGCGGTGCCGCTGCCCGAGGTGGTGATGTCGGAGCCGTTGACGGCGAGGTCACCGGTTATCGTGAGGCTGTCGGTTGTCTTGTTGTAGGTGAGGCCTGAATCGCCACCTAAATTTCCACCATCATTAAATTGTACTTGAGTATCAGATCCACCTGGTGCAGCACCTATTAATGTACCAGAACCATCTGCTGCACCAATATATATTCTTTTATTTGTGGTATCTACGGCAAGTTCATTTTGATTTATAGCTCCAACACCAGGTGCAGCAGTACCACGTCTAGGTTTTATAGTAGGATTTGTTGCCATCTAAAATTACTTTTGTTTTTTATTGTACTTTCTTTTTTTCTCCAATGGCTTTAAATCTTCATTTGCAAGTACAGATGAATTAGAAGAACTTTCAAGCACATTAATTCTTTCCTGAAGAGATCTAATCTTTGCATCGGCCATAAGAAGATTAGACTCAAGCTCACTTACCGCAATAATTAAATCTGAATTTCTTTTTTTTAGCAATGGAACCAGTGCAGATTCATAAAATTTTATTTTTTCTTCCATGATAAATCTCCGTTACTGATAATTGTCTCCACCAACTGATTCTGAATTTTGATTTTTTATAGATTTTATTTCAAATTCAAGACGAGAAACCTTGTCGTTTAAGTATATAACAGATGCCTCAAGCTCAGATACTATTGCCTGAGAATCATGTACTCTTTTTTTTAGTACTGGAACTAAATAATTTTCGTAATAATACAGCTTGTCATCCATGTTGCGTACCTCCAAATGGATATCGACAAATTGTATATAATTATAGATAGCTAATTTATAAAATTAAGCGTAAGTTCCACCGTCAATAGTGTCAAGAGTTATAACTCCAGAAGCATCATCGAATTGAGTGGAGTTGAATGCCGCAAGACCTTTGGTAGAACCGTTTGCAGCGGCATCTTGTATTGCCAAAGTAAGCGTTCCAGAACCAGAAGTTACTGATCCGTTTGTTACAGAAATTGTCTTGTATTCAGGAGCAGTTCCAGCGCCTGTACTTGCAACAACAGCACCAGCAGTTGATGATGCAGTTAGACCAGCAAGTGTTGATGAAGCGGATGCATAAAGTATTTGACCTGTGGTATAGGTTGTAAGACCAGTACCTCCATAATCAACTCCTATTATAGTTCCATTCCATACACCGGTTCCTATTGTACCAACAGAAGTTAGCGAAGAACCAGTAACCGTAGAACCAAGAGTAGTAGCAGTTAGCACATCAACACTATTAATTTTATAAGTTTTTCCTGTTGCAACATTTATATTCTGTGTAGAACTCCAACTTGTTGCGGAATGTAAGTATGTCCACGTAATACCGGTAGTGCCAAGACTTATTCCACCACCATCGGCACTTGCTGCAGCAGAAACACCATCAGCAAGAACTATGTTAAGATCGTCTATTGTTACGGTAGTAGAATTTACCGTAGTAGTAGTACCATCTACCTGAAGATTACCCTTAATTACAACAGATGCTCCTGTTGTTCCGCCACCAAGATTAATTGTTGCAGTAGAAGAACCAATTGTAACAGTTGTGGCTGCACCAAAAGCATTCACAGTTGTTGCAGTGGTATTAAAGACATTCTGTGTCGTCGTGTTTCCGACAAGAGTGCCTCCACGGATTGTGGTGGTGGCTGTTGTCGAATCACCCATGGTGATGGCGGTGGCTGCGCCGAATGCGTTTACAGTTGTAGCTATTGTGTTAAATACATTCTGTGTTACGGTCATTGCGCCAGCTGACAACGTGCTACTGTTTATTGTGACGGTCCCGCCTGCACCAGATCCAATATTTATATTTGTTGTTGATCCGACATCTCCATTAGTTGCAAGGTTGAGAGTCTTAGTACCAGAAATGGGAGTGCCAGAAGCGATACTTACAGTCTGTCCAGCTGCTGATGTTCCTGCAATAGAGACTGAAGTTGCATCTCCACCAATATTAAGAGAAGTAACTGTTGAATTCAAAAGATTAAAGGTAGTAGCAGTAGATGTTATGTCACCACCATTTACAGCAATATCTCCAGAAGTAGTTAGATCATTGGTGCTTGGATTAAAGGTTATATTGTCAGAAGAATCTATGTAAAGACTTGCAGATGTTGTGGAATTTGCATTTGTAAAAACCAAGTTGTAAGAAGCGCTTCCTCCAGTTTCTGTGACTGAAACGCTTGATGCAGTACCTGTAGATATCCAGCTAAGTGTTCCTCCTGTTGTAGAGGAAAGAACATAACCGTCAGCGCCGGGAGCTTCTGACAATATATAAGTTATGTTGTTTGTTATTGCAGAACTTGTAGTTATTGCAATGTAATTGTTTCCGTTTGCATCAGCCTCATAAAGACGTATTGCCTTGTTATTGTCAAGATAAACATCCCCTGTAAATGTGGGCCCACTCAAAGGTGCAAAATAGTCACCTATGGCTTTTTTCGTTGCAAGTTTTATGTCGCTTGTCCATGTGGTCCCGTTTGTTGAACTATTTTCAATCTCCGCACCAACCCATTTTACTCCGCTTGAATTGACTCCTATGAAAAGCTGATTGTCAGCAGTGTTTACCGCCGGTTCTCCTATGGAAAGTGAAGCTGGAATTCCTGATGTGATTTTTCTTTTAAATTGAATTGTTGGGTTTGTTGCCATGGGTAAAATACCTCTTTATTTTAAAAAATTTAAAAATTTATTCGTAAAGTCCTCCATCTAAGTTGTCTGGTATCGTATCTATAGTGTTTCCCTCAATCGTCTGGTATGGATTAAGAGCGTATATACTTCCATTTACTATAAGGTCTCCATTGATAGTAAGCGAAGTAGAGGCCCCATTATTTGGATTTATGGAATCAAGATTGTTTATATCTCCATAATTTGCGTCAAACTGGACACCGGATATGGGAGTCGGAAAATTAGAAAGAGCAACTATGTCTCCTGTATTCCCATTTATGGTATTAACAATTCCATCGTTAACCCATTCAACTCCATTGTACACAAGACCATCACCTGCATATGGGTCTGTTATAGTAACGTCTTCTAGGTCAGTAAGATATCTCACTCCTCCAGAAGATCCGAATGAAAAAAAGTCCCAAGCATAACCATTCCACTGCCATGTCTTGTCTCCAAACGAGTATGTCTGTCCTACTGTGGGAGATGATGGAAAATTAATAGGCAATTAAATAACCTCTTCCCAAGACAACATGGTTGAAACTTTGTCTCCGTTTGTAAACGTAGCAACTGCAAGTGTAATTACATCTGAAACATTAGCTATTGTTTTTCCAATCTGATAAGACCACCTGGAACTATCTCCAAGACTAATGGCACCTTTTGCAGATACATATCCAGAAACAAGAGGAGTTCCTCCAGTTAATGAAGTCAAAAAAATGTCATGATCAACATAAGTTCTGGAGTGAGTAGTAAAGCCTCCTCCTGTTATGCTTGTGTCAAATTTTCCATTATCTCCGTACCTGTGTTGTGAATCAAAAAGAGTAAATGGATAAGAAATTTTAAGCCTATTGAAAGATTCTACTGCATTTCTGTCATATTTTACACTACTACTAAAAAGATAACTCATATTATTCTCCACCCATTTCTGTATATCAGATCAATACCTCCGTTGTCTATATCTATTATAGCAGAGCTGTAATTGTCTATTATATCGGATATGTCGTATGGAAGTATTTCTATGTAACTGGCTGGGCTACTTGCGTTTCCAGATTCATCCTTAATTACAACCATTTTACCTTCATCAGGACTATCTGGTAAAGTTATTGTAGCTATACCGGCGTAATTAACACCAACATAATAATCGGTTGATATCATAGAATAAGATGATGTGGTAACGGAAACAGTATTGACTTTTATTGATCCAAAGTTTACAGTTGGCTGCATCCACTGATAGCCAGTACCATCATAAACATATATATATTCATATCCTGTTACAGAATGCATCCAGCGATCACCAATATTTGGATTTGATGGAGAAGTAGCCCTATAGTAAAATTGAGTCTTTAAATTTAATATTGTTTGCAAGTCATTTATATTAGAAATGGAATGACTGTGAGGAGTTGTGTAGACATTTACCCAATATTTATCATCTCCATCATTGATAAGTACATATTCAATTCCTGTAGATGTGTTAAACCATCTATCACCAGCTTTATATAAATTTACAGAAGGTGCGGTTTCTGATGCAATAAATACAACACCTCCTGAACCAATTTGAGAACAAACCCATCCAGGTATGCTTAGTTTATATATCCACTTACGACCATCAATTGATATCTCTTGGTTATTTGATGGAGACTTTGGAAATGATGCAATTGGTATTGTCATGACTTTACTCAAGATATGCTATCACCAGGATAATCTCCAGAAAGATCAAACCATTGATACGTATCTGGGTTTTCTGAAACCTTTAAATATATAAACTCGTTCATATTATTTGTATTTAACCACCTATCACCTAATTTTGCATTAGTGGGTGCAGTATCTTGTTGAAAAAATCTTATTGCTGATGGATCAGGCTTACCAGCAGAAAATCCTATTAATGGCATAATTAAATTATTCTATATTTTGTTTTATAAACCTGTAAAACTATGTTAGTTTATTATTTTAAAGATTGTGTCGAAAGAGGTTTTACGAGTCAAGGCAAAGACTCAACATCTAAGTTTACTTGGGCGCTTGGCACGGCCCGTGGACGAAAGTCTCAAATGCCTAGTAGCGCGTTTCTGAACGTGGAGAAAAGGTCGTCAAGGTAGAACCGGAACTGATCTGATCATCAGAATGGAGAGAATCTCTAGCCAAAAGAGATCCATGCCTGCTCGGGCAAATGACTCAAAATTTATTAAAACGAAACCCCCGAAGAAATTAATTTATAAAATTTAAAAACAAAAATATAAAATATGAGCAATTCTAGGAATAGATGGGCGCTTGTCCTTTACTTGAAAAAGTCCTAGTCTTATAGTAAAGTGGCGGTTCGTTTTCCTGGGACGACATTACGCCTTCAGATAATGATGGTTAAGAAAAAATGAATAAATAGTTTATAAATATGCTTGATGGCCCGAAAGGGACATCAACATGCGAACGAAGTGAGCTAAATAAAAAGAGAAATCAATTCTTATCTTTTTCTATTTCAAGATCAACAAGAGAACCATTTCCATAATTTGAATTAACATGAGATATAAGAGTTTGACTATGAGAAGTGGTTATAAACTGAACATTTGGAAAAACTGAAACAAGTTTATCAACAAGAACTGGGTGTCTCTTGAAATAAATATGCATTTCAATATTATCAATTAAACAAATTTTGGGATTAGTGAAAGTGATCTTATCACAAAGAGAACGAAGTAATGTCGCTATTTTCTTCTCTCCATCACTCATTCTTTTGTAATGAACAGTAACATCATTCTTTTGAATTGTAAAATCAAGAAAAAAAGAAACTTCAGTTTCCATGTCAAAAGTTGAAATAAATTTATTTAATTTGCAAGGCAAATTGTATGTTGAATTTGCTAATTCAATAAATTTATCAGAACATTCAGAATTAATTTGAAACTTACCCATATTTATTGGATGATCTGCATCTGTAAAGATGCACCATCCATCCTGGTCTGAATTATAATGAGGCAATTCAGTTGAAACAACTGAATCATTCACTTCTGTTTTATAATACTTATTTTCATCAGTAGAAAAAAAAGTACCGATCATTTTAAGTTTATTTTTTGTTTTATTGTATTTAAAATATGTTGGATCATAATTTGTATCAAATGTAAGTTTCCTGAAAAACAAATCACTGTCTCTACCAAAAAACTGACTTGGATGTGATAGTATTCTCACTGCTTGTAAAAAAGTAGACTTACCAAATCCGTTAGGACCAAAAAATACAGTAAATGGTCTAAACTTCTCGCTTTGGTCGAAGAAGTCAAGAGAAAACTTTTTGTACCCACAGAAATTTTCTAAATAAATACTTTTGAGGTAAATCATGAAAAACACATCCCATACAGACAGTAGTTTAGACTTTTTTTCGACTTTAGATAAAATATTAATTGGAACAGAGATTATTGATGAAATATCAAGACTTGAGTACAACACTGAAAACTACACTGTTGATTTCTCAATCAAAGAGGGGAAAATGGTTTGTTCTAAAAACTGGAACACATGCATAAAGTTTGATGTAACAAATTCTCCTAACCTTAGAAAAATAATAAACTTTCTTAGTTCAGATGAAACATACGTTTCTCCAGACACAATTACAAATTTTGATATATTCCGCAATCAAATAGGTAAAACAATATGTGAAAGCTTCAACAAAGAACTCGTTTCAATTATTGTAAACAATGTATTTGGAATCAAATATGACAACAAGCTACCAATGAAATGTGTAGAAATAGATATTTCAGACAAGCCAGAAATAGACTATTTGCTGGTTATTTCAAAAATGACACCACCTGGTGTGCAAACAGACCCAGTGACTGAAGAATTATTTAAAATACATTTAGAGACCAATCGTGATCCCAATGAAATTATTGAAGAATTTAAGAAAAATGAAGACCCAAGGTTTAGATATGTCAAATCTTGTGAAAAAAGAAAACATTTTTTTGAATTTTCAATATACCTAATGATTGATTATTCAAAAATATAGAAGGTAAAATATAAAAATCATGTAAAAATAAATTTATAGGAGAATTTACATGATTTATTTAGTATCAACTTCTTACAATGATAAAAAACCCTCTTTATTTAAAGAAGCTGCCGAATATCAAGGCAAAAAAGTACCAATTGGTAAAATAATGAAGGGTGACGTTAAGAAATTCAAAGTTTACGTAATTAATCCCAAAACAAAAAAAGTTAAAAAGGTAAATTTCGGACACGGTGGATCGAGTGCCAGAGCAAAAGGCGAAAAGACGCTCTCCATCAAAAGAAACAAGCCAAGTAGACAGAAAAGCTTCTTGGCTCGTCACAATTGCGACTCTAAAAAAGACAAGACTTCTGCAGGATACTGGAGTTGTCGTGCTTGGCGCAAGGGAACAAAATTACCATAAAAAGGAGAAAAAATGGATAAATATGAGATTAAAGACGGTGAATGGAAAGTCAAGACAGCTCAGCAGCAACCAGTATCACAAGAGCCAGAAGCACCACAGTACCAAGACGATGACGGTTCTGGATGGTTTGCTGATAATCAGACTGCAATCAGAAGTTTAAATATTGACAGAGCAAAACAAATATTTACTCTTGTATACGGAGATGGTTCTAGCACAGAAGGACAATGGGTCCAGTATTTAAGAAATTCAATTCAAGCCTTTCAGTATATTGACGCTGACTATGCGGCAAACATTCAAGCTGTGATTGAAGATCTTGATGAATTAAGAGTAGCAAATTTAAACCACTTAAAAGCAATGGAAATGGAAAAAGCTCCTGGACAATTTAACATGGGTACTTTTGACCCAAGCGGAGGTAATAAAAAGCCATCTAAAACAGTTAAGCCAGGTGCCCCTCGTCAATCTAGTGGAAGATCACAAAGAACTCCATCTTTTTAATTAATAAATAGGAAATTAATATGAAATTTAATCTTAAAAAACAAGCCCAATTACACAATGAATCTGATGCAATTAAAAACCTTATAGGAGGTTTTTCTGACTTTAAGACAGCTCAAACCCCTCCTTCTTCTCCACAGGCACCTGCTGCTGCTGCAAATTCTGCAGCACAAAGCGCATCTACTGGTGGAGGTAGCGGTGGATCTACTGGCGGTGGGTCGTCTTCTCCAGCAGCACAGGGCAGCGCAGCTCCAGCAGCACAGGGTGGCACAGCTCCAGCATCACAGGGTGGCACAGCTCCAGCATCACAGGGTGGCACATCTCCAGCAGCACAAGAAGTTCAGCAAGAGTCTAGCAAGATAGGAGTAGTTAAACCTGTACCAAGTGGAGGCATATTTGAGGTTACAGCAAAGGCAGATTATATGGTGACCCTTCTTGTTGGATCAAATGTCCCACAGATGTCACCAAGAAGAGGTGGAGCTGCAGTAACTGAACCAGCAAATGAAGAAGAAATGCAATTTATATTACCATATGCCTATAGCGGGAAAACAGTATTGGCAACTTCTGCTGAATCAAAAATGAAAGAATCATATAGAATATCTTCTGCAAATTTTAGACTTAAGCAAGAAGTATTTGAAAACGATGAGGGAGAGCAGGAGACATATGGTCCAACACCAGCTTTAGCTCCAGCATATATTGTTTATGGACCGACTACACTTACAAATCTTGCAAATGATGGTGGTTCTGATGAAAATGAGGGCAAAGTTGGTTTTTACATTTATACCCCCGTAATAAAGGATGGGTACGGATGGTTTGAAATGGATCTTATGACACAAGAAGGACAGGCGCTTATGGGAAAATTACAAGCACCTAAATCCGTTTCAGCCGCCCCAGCAGCCGCCGCACCAGCAGCCGCCGCACCAGCAGCCGCCCCAGCAGCCACCCCAGCAGCAGAAGAAGGACCTGGACCAGGCCCTGATGCACCAGAGGGAGCAGAAACAGTTTACCCAGCAAAGGGAAATCCTTATTCTAGAATAAGGCCAACACCAGCTCCAGGTACAGATGCCTCCCTTACTCCAGCACAACTGGAGGAAAGAAGAAAACAAAGAGGCTTCTGATAAAATAGTAAAAATAAATAAAGAAAGACGGCTTAAAACCGTCTTTTTTTATTTATTTTAATACTATTAGTTAAAGAATTGATTATTTCTAGAGAAGTTAGAATTTGTTCTCTGTCTGTTTCTTGCTGCAGCTTGGTCAACTCTTGACATCCTGGCATCTCTTTCTCTATTTCTAGATTCAGTTAAATTTGTTCTGTCAGAAGATAGCTCTGTTTGTCTTGCCATGTTTTCTCTTCTTCTTGCATGGGCTTCATCAATTTTTGATTGACGATCTTGTTCGTTTCTGCTTTTTATGTTTCCCTTTCTTGAATGATAAGCCATTATTGCATTTACAAAAAAAGAATATACTTTTTCATTCGAATCAAGTATTCCATACATGCTTCTTAAGTATTCTGAGATACCCTCCAAATGGTGATCTGAATCATCAAAACCCCTTGGACTTGGAGATCTATTAATGATGTTGTCTATCGCCTCTTTAACCTGAACATATGTTGCTCCAGATGCCAATATTGCGTCTCCGTCTCCATTTGCTATAAATCTATAAAGATTCTTTACAGCAGATTTGTGTTTTTTATTTTCATTGTCTCTATGAGACATAGCCTCTTCGTATGTTTTAAATTCAGGTAAGCCGTTTTCTCTTCTTTCTTGATTTACTCTTTCTAGATGGTATGCCTGAGACTGTGTTGTTGATTCTCTTTGTTGATTATCTCTTTGTTCTTGAAGATTTTTTTGCCTTTGATTATGTATTTCTGTCATTAATGCATTCATTGATGGATTTGTTCTCAATGTAGCTATCGATCTATTTGACATAAATACGCCCTGGTTTATTTGTCCAGATATATATTGTCCAATTAATTTTATTGCTTCTATTTTTTCATTTTGTGGCAGTTCAGATTGTTCTATTAACGTCTGTACTTTTGAAATTAAATCTTGGTTTGATTGAGATTTTTTAATCATTTTGGCATTTCCTTAATATAACTTATACCAAATAATACAAATTATTAAATTTAAAACCTTTTATAAAGCGACATATAAGAGGATCTTTTTATTTTTAATTTTATATATATGTATGCTTAAATGCGCTTTTAGTTTGAAAGATTTTGTAAACAAAGTAACTGGTTCATATTCTTTAAAAGAGATATGCACTGATGAATTTATAGAAAATTTACTCTGTATTCATGAAAGATTGATTATACATGCAGATATGCTTATGAACATTAAAGACAAACATTTTTCTATGCAACAAAATATGATAATATTTAATTTAAAAAAATCTGCACTTTCATATACGGAACAGGAACTTAGATTTTTGTGTGGTAAATTTTCGCTTTTAATTAGCGAATGCAACAAAAATAGGTCATCAAGAAATGTTCCCTCTCATTTGCCAAGAATGAGAAAAATACAAAAAGCAAAATGTCATCCATATGACATAGACGTTGAAATAAATCAATTAAACTCTAGATGGAATGAAGTAAATATTTGTAAAGATATAATAAAAAACATAGAAAGTGATTTTTTTAATATTTTAAAATCATATGACTCGTCTTTTGATTCAATATTTAAAAATCTTAAAAATTCGTGCTATCAAATAATAAAGGTAGATAGATAAAATGGATTGCTTTGATCTGGCTTGGTTTAATTCAAGTGTAAACTCATATAAAGACAAAATTTCCGAATTAGGAGGCGGTACTGTTGGATATATAGTAAAAGAAAACCCAACACTATTGACAGCAACAAAACTTCTTGGTTTGGCTTCCACTATTGCTCAAAAAGGAACAGCAGCAGTTACTCAGGGTGTTTCTGTAGGTAAAGACCAAATGACAAGGCTTGAAGATGATAACTCTCATGTTAATCAGCTTGTTAGTGCAATGAAATCTGTCAATAATAGAGTAATTCTTGACATCAAAGCAATAATTAATATTAGTAAAAGAAAACCTATATATCTAGAGTCTCTTCCAGACCCATATAAAAAGTTTTTCATAGAATATTATAAAAAATTTACATCAGGAACAAGAGGATCAAATGTGGTTATATCAGATCAGGATGCAGCAGATATGTTTAATAGACATTTTGTTGCAGTAAGAGATCCAGCGACCTACTGGACTGTCGATAAAATTCTACAAGACGGTCCAAAAATTATAATGACACATTGCAGATCTTCAATAACACAATTACAAGCAGAAAATAAAATATATAAATATATGTCCATACCATCTTCACAAGTTATTTCTAAAAATTGGATTGAAAATATTCAAGCAAAATGCGCAAATATACACGGCCCACCAATGCCAGGAATACAGCGAATAGACAGTCTATCTGGACTAGTGCCATGATTGAGAATAACAAAGACATTCAAAGCATGCTAGTTCAATCCATGAAAAATTCAGAATCAGCTATAGCTTTGAGCAATTTTATACTTCAAAGAAATGAAGACATGCAAGAAAAGTTGCTTAGCTACATAATAAAGTCATCTAAGGTTTCCGAAAGACTAAAAATAATAGATTCCTATATTTCAGAAGTCTATAAAGATGATGTTTTTATGAAAAGTTTGATAAGAAGAGCTATATCAGATCTTGAAGATAAAGACACCATTAAAGATGCTGTTGCCGTAAAAGATTTGGTAAAAACTGTATCAAAAATATCATCTGGAATAAAAGAATTTAAAGGCGATCCAGACTTGTGGTATGACTTAAAAGATCAATTGGTTTCAATTAAGATCTGCTGACCACGGACTGTTAAATCCTCCCAAAAAACTCCAAGTCATTTTCTTATTAGAGTATTTTGAATTTTCTAGTTCAGATATTGGAATGTCAATATCAATAAATCTACACCATTTATCACCATATCTTGTTGTTACAACACCTATAAACTCAGATACTGCCTTAAGAGTTAAAGGTATTTCTATGTAGTTTTCTTCTAAAAATTTATCAATACTAATTCCGTATTGGTCTTGAGCTAGTCCATAAATTTCTCGTAAATAATTTAATTTAATAACATCTCCTGCATTTGTATCCCTTGTTAATTGTCTTACAGATGAAGATGCACTTTTTTTATACATAACAACTTTACTACTGTCAAAGTTTATAGTAGAATTGTTTATGTCAATTATTGTTTTATTAAATAAGACCATAGATTTATAATCATATTTCAATATTTTTGAAATAAGCACTAGATGCAATCTGAATTCTCCTGGATATATCATGGTATTATAACAACCTCATAAAAATAGTCTGACATGTAATTTGAATTTAGTATTTGTCTGTATCTTATATATAATTCCTCTCCGGATAGACTGTATCGATAAGTTGATGGCTTTGATACTGAAACTCTTCTTCCTACAAGACCAGAAAATATTCCTCTTTGCTCAAAATTTTCCATAGACCCAGATGTTTTTTCATATTTCCAAAAAGAAGTGTCTTCATATGATTTAAAATTGAATACTATTTGATCAAAATCTTCATCTAAAGATCCATCAATTTCAAAATGTATATATCCAGCATCTCCATCCATTTCTTTAACAAATATATCAAGATATATATTCTTGTCAACTTTTAGATTTTGTATTTCATTTCCAATAATAATTGCCTCTCCATTTGTCATCATTTTTACTATAGACCTTGAAACATAAAGATTATTTGCTTTTAGAAAATCTCTAAATGTTATGTCATCTATGGCATTAATCTGCATATTTATTTGCTGGCTAAACCCCTGGAACGCGTCAAATGTTCCTGAAAAAGTATTTTTTCTATTTTCAATAAAATATTTACTACTTAAATTATAAGAACTTTTACTTAAATCAATTTTCATATCAAGATCATTTGATCTCAAATTTCTTTCGTGAAGAAGAGAAGAATATTTTCCTTCAGATATTACATAAGCTGCAGATTTTGAAAGATTTGATTCAACATCTAACCATAATTCTTTTGCACTTGCTTTTTCTTGATCAATCGAATTTTCTATATATGCTTTTAGTAATGGATCCCCTATCATAACAAAAGAATCATGCAAGTATGGTTTGCTATATAGAAATGCCTCTCCTATAGTTCTACCTGAATACAAGGCATCCATAAAAGAATATGGATTCGGTACCACATGATTTTCTAAAGCACCTGTAGAATAGGGATCGTAAGGATCATTTATTTGCAATTCATTTTCTAAAAATGCAGAATCTCCTATATTTCCTGCGACACATGCATATCCTCTATTTATTGCAGCCAAACACGCATTGTCTGAAGACTCTGTTCTTAAGGATGTCATTGACCTGTTGTCATATGACATAAACACAACTCTATTTGTGGAAGTTGGAGAAAAATAACTTTCATTTGCAATCAAATCTCCCCATCCCCAAAATATTGAATCATTTACAAGCAAAGAAAAAGATGGTTCAATATTTGAGTTTCTGTTTTTTGCTGTTTTTCTTACATCAATATTAAATTTGTTTTTAGCTGTATTGGCAAATGCATCAGCTACATCGAAATAAATTTCATCATTTGGATATGAAGAAAGCGTGTGATATTTATCTAAATAAAAACTACCATTTATTATAACTCCATCTTTATTTGATTTAATTTTATTAATTAATATTTTCATCTGTATTACATTCTTTACATCTAAAGAAAAACATACAGGTATTTGACTGAGATTTAAGTCAAAATTTGAAAAATTGCTTGTGGTGTATGATGTATTTCTTTTTGGAGTTCCATCAAATGGTATTTTTCTTCCAGAAATTACAGATGAGCAAGAATATACTCTTTGGTTGTGCACAAATCCAGATGGAACCCTATATCCAAGAAGCACACATGTATAATTATTTTCATCTATAAGATTGTTTATTATGTCTAGAAGATTATCTTTAAAATCTTCATATGTTTGATATCTGTCTGACGTTGGAGTGTCAATGCCATAAAGATTTTCAGGAGGTATTCTCCTGATCTTTATGTATTGAGTCATGAAGTCAAGACTCGCGGGTTCTCCGGAATTATATATTACTAGAGTTTTATCTGGCGTTATTGGCATCAGGTCGATCCAGTTGACCCAAAGCCTCCCTCGCCCCTGCTTGTCTCATTAAGCTCTCTAGTCTCTACAAAATAAAATTCGTTAGAGTATCTAAACGGGATTATTTGGGCTATCCTCTCTCCCTTACAATACAAAGAAAGTTCATTTCTATCCTTTACCTGTTTTGTTGGCCTAAAAACAATTTTTAACTCACCTCTATACCCATTATCAATTATTCCAACGCTATTGGCTAGTGATATATCCTTATTTCTTATGCTGCTTCTTGGATATATCATAGTAAAAGTGTATGGCATGGGCTCTATGTGTATGCCCGTACCATATTCAATATATTTTATAAAACCATCTTTGTCGTAAGATATATTACCATCGTCTACGGACCATAAATCAAAACCTGCATCATTTTCATTTGCCTTGGATGGCAACCTTGCATCTTCGTGACTTCTTTTATACTTTATCATATGCATCTTTTCTCCTTACCCACATTTTGACCATCCACAAGACTTGCATATTATGCAGCCTTCCTGTCTTACAAGAGCACATTTGTCTTGAGTTTTGCAATTAGAGCAAGTTTCTCCACTAACTTCAGCTCCATCTGGAATATATTTCTTTAGAGCTCTTGCTATACTCTTTGAGAAACCATGCATTGAACCTTCAACCTTTTCAAGCTGATGAACAATAAACTGAACATCAGCACCATGCCTTAAGGCTGTTGATATTATTCTAGTCAAAGCTGCTTCCTCTTCAGTAAGCTTATCCCCTATCTTTTTAATCCTCATCAAATTACCACTAGAATCATTCAAATCAGCTCTGTAGTGACCTCTAGATTCCTTTGTAAGAGTTCCAGATACAAAACTTTTAGATATTAATAGATCATCATTTTCATCAGAAATATGATTCATACTTGCAAATACTTCGTAGGGCTTTTCTTTCATTTTTCCAACTATTACAAAATATTGCTTACCCTTAACTACACAATGATGAACATCACATGATAGTGTTTCGGGTCTTTTTGGTGCTTTTGTTATTAAAATTTCATCTTCTGGATTTTTCTTTGATTCAGAAACAAGAACTCCTGTTCTGCATCCATCTCTGTATATAGTTATACCTTTGCACCCGCTTTTCCATGCAGTCCTATATATTTCATCAACAGACGAAATAGAAACGTCGCTTGGAAGGTTTAAGGTACTAGAAATTGCATGATCAAGGTGCTTTTGAGCCACAGATTGTAAATGCACTCTCTTTCTCCAATCTAGCTCTGGAGCAGTGGAGCCGCTCCATGGACTCTTTCTAAGATCGGTTTCACCAGTTATTTCCATCCACATTTTTACTTTTGGTGGATATATCTTAAATTCCATCCAGTGATCTCCATTTTGATCAACAAAATCAGATCTAAATCCAACATCTCCTGGATTTCCTTTCTTTCTTCTGATGTATGGATCAATCATAAATTGAGGCTCAATTCCACTAGATGTTTGAGTTAATATCGAAACAGAACCAGCTGGAGCAGTTGTTAGAAGCGCTATGTTTCTTCTTCCATGCTTTTTCATATCTTGATAAAGAGAAGGATCTTCTTCTTTTATTCTACTTAAAAATGGATTATCTTTTTCCTTTTCCCAATCCCATACAGGGAATGCACCTATCTCTTTTGACATTTTTACGCTACTCCTATACGCAGAAAGCTTAAGATTTTTGTATATCTCCTCAGTCATCGCTATCCCATCTTCGCTAGTATACTGAAGACTAAGTGCAGCGAGAGCATCTCCTATTGCCGTTGCTCCAGTACCGGTTCTGCGACCATTTAATGCAGCTTCTTTTATTTTCTTCCAAAGAGAAACTTCTCTGTGCTTTGTTTCTTTTGGCTCTGGATCAGATGATATCTTTTCTATTATTCTTTCAATACATTCTATCTCAAGATCTACCAAGTCATCCATCAATCTTTGACATATCTCTGCGTCCTTATTGAACTTTTCAAAATTAAACTTTGCTTTCTTTGTAAATGGATTTTCTACATATCCGAATGCGTTAAGAAGCATAAGTCTGCAACTATCAAATGCAGATAGTGGTATCTCTGAACATGGATTGGTGCTAATTGTTTTGTATCCACAATCAGAATAGCAGTCTGCTGGGCTTTCTTTTATTATGTTATCCCAAAATAGAAGACCAGGCTCTGCCATATGATGAGCATTTTCAACAATAATATTCCATATTGATCTTGCATTTACTTTTCTTGATATTGTTGGAGAAGAAGACTCAATTGGCCATCTTTGCTCATATTCTTCGTCTTTGTCAACAGCGCTTAAAAATTCATCCGTCAATCTAATGGAAATATTCGCACCAGTAACTTTTGTTAAATCTCTCTTTACTTTAGCGAACTCCAATATGTCTGGATGGTGAACATTTAGGGTTATCATAAGAGCTCCCCTTCTCCCAGCCTGACCAACTTCTCTTATTGAATTTGAGTACCTTTCAGCAAACGATACAACACCAGTACTTGTTCTTGCAGCATTTTTTGTTGGTGCTCCTGATGGCCTCAAGTGTGATATATCTATACCAACACCACCTCTTCTTTTACTTATCTGGACTAAATTTTCATCAGCTTCCATTATAGAGCCATATGCATCTAGAGGAGATTCAACAACATAACAATTGCTTAATGATATGAATTGATACTTATTTCCAATTCCATACATTGGAGAACCCTGTGGTACTATTCTATCAAAACCTTTTAGCAAATCATATATTTCATTTTCCGACAACGGAGACTTAAATTTTTTCTTTTCTATTCTTGCAAATTCTCTTGCAATTCTTCTATGCATATCATCTGGTGTTGATTCAACCAGATCCATATTCTCATTTCTTAATGCATATTTATCAATGAACACCTTTGCGGCCAATTCATCTCCGTTAAAGTATTTGATACTTGCATCAAGAGCTTCTTGATATATAAAAGTTTTGTTGTTATTCATAATTTTTTCTCTTTCTGTTTCTAAGCAAATAGACATATTGTCTCCTTTTAGTCTAACGGATTACTGTTTTAAAAGGCGCAAACCTTTGTTTAAATTACCTTCTTTTGGTAGTTGAATTATCGACTTTGTTTTGAGTTTTTTAAGCTATCAAATATGGTGGAATTCAAGATATCTCTTTTTGAAATATCGCAAAACTTGTCAGCATATTCGTTATATTTTTTTACAGAATCGCACAAGATGACCATGTCATCTGGAAATTCTTTTTTAATCCATTCTATTCCCTTTTTGCAGTTTTCTATTGTATTTGGTCCCCAAAATTTATTTATACCATAGAAATCGGTTTTACCATCTTTTATTTCACAATCCATTCCTATGCAAACAATTGGATAACACCCCATTGCAATAGCAAACTGAACAGCTAGGGGTCCTGAACTTCCACTTCCAAAAAGCTCACTACAGTCTTCTGTTTTCTTGAACTCTCCGCCCTTAATTGAAAAATGATAAAAACAATTATTTGGATCAGAATATGGAGTGCAAACCTTCCAACATTTTGTTGTTTGTATTGTTGATTTTTCAGTTTTCCAAAAACTTATATCTTGCCACATTCCTATTATTGAATTAAACTTGAACATTGATCTGTTTATGGATATAGACAGATTATTTTCAATAGCATTTAAATTCAAATCATTTATAAAAGGAGAGCTTCCAACCACAAAGCATGGAATTCCTGGAAAAATCCTATTAAAAAATGAACATTTTTTTGATCCAGCTTTTCTAGATCCTATTCCAGATTTCATAATTATTCTTTTATGAAATTCTTCCAACTATCTGGTATTGAGAAATTTGATGGAAGAGTATGAAATATGGTCCATTTTGGCATTGATGGTCTCATAGACAAATTAATACCAAATTCTTCTGGAGTTCTATTTCTTTTTAGATTATTTATCTCAAAGCTAGCTGCAACACAATTTTCCCAGCTTAGTGGTCCGCCTCTACTTTTTGGGAACACGTGATCTATTGTAGCCTCTTTTGATGAAAGTTTTTTACCCGTGTACTGACATACATAATTATCTCTTTTAAGAATATTTTTCTTTGTTGGATACGGTCTAAATGTTGGAATCTTACCGTAATAACAAGAAACTATTATCTCTGGAACTGGGAAAGCACCTCTTGTTGTGCTTATAGTTTTTGAATACCTGTCATATTCAAACCATTCGTCTATTCCCATTAGTTGAAAATTAGCAGTATCAAGAAATTTTGCTCTTTCCGCACAAACTTTTGTTACAGCGTGAAATACATTGCAAAATCCTACAGGATGCCAATTGCAATTGAGAATTAATACTATATGTTTTTCTATCTGCATTTTAGTTTATATTTTGAATATTTCTAAATCAGATGGTCTCTCCTGAAAGTGCTTACGCAGCTTCTTTAATATATTACTATGAATTGGACATATTCTACTCTCTGCAATTCCAAGTATATTTGCAGTATCTTTTAGAGTTCTATTTTCATAGTAGACAAGCCATATTATCTTAGACTCATCTTCATTGAAGTTTTTTCTAATAAAGTTATTGAAGAAATCTATTTTTACGGTATCTGCTTCCGGGTTTGCTTTTTTATCAACATGATAGAAATTTACTTCATTATCATCATTATTAGATACATTTCCATTCATGGAATATATCCAAACTTCTCCATTTTCGTTTAAAAACTTCTCTATATCTGCCTTGTCTTTTGGCTCCGCTAAAGAAATTATTTCGTCTCTTGTCGGTTTTATTCCATTAGCAGAAACAAACTTCTCTCTGAGCTTTTCAAGCTTCATCATCCTTTGCCTTGTTAAACGAGGTAGCCAGTCTGCCTTCCTCATTTCATCATACATGCTTCCAAAAAGTCTGTATGTTGCAAATGTCTCAAACTTAATATCTTTACCGGAATCAAACTTCATTATTGCATCAAGCAATCCAAGACTTGCAAAGCTTCTAAGATCTTCCTTATCAACTTCTGGATGCTTTCTGTGCATTAAGTCAGAAAGCTTAATTACAAGATGAAAATTTTCGGTTGCTATTTCATTTCTGAGCTTTATAAACTCAGGGTCTTTAAAATCATTACGGTTTCTTATTGTTTGAAACTTTTGCCATTTGTCTTTTGTTGTTGGTTCTGGTTTTGTTTTATTCATAATATTCCTCGTGTATTATACTATACAGGCGCTCATTCACAGAATAATTTATTCTGACGAGTCTAATGTATTTAAAAGATCTATAATAAACCAGGAAAGTCCAGAAGTAGCAAATCCACTCAGTGGCCACATGAAATACGACTTATCAATCACAAAATATATAAAACAATCAGTCAGCAAAGCGGCCCAGAAAGAAAAACACACTATGCAAAAAGCAACTTTTTCAAGTTTTTCATATCTAAATATTCTTAATACTTTCAAAAAAATATTATGAAAAAATGATACTGGAAACTCTTCTCTTTTTTCAGTAAAAAGTAAAGCCAGTCCAAATGCGCTCACCAATGATATCCAAAACATTTTATCTCCTATTTAAATCTATTACATATCTAAATGAAGTTATCCAATCAAATATTGTTTCATACCCTTTGATTTCTTTAACATCGTTGATAACTATTATATCGTCATCGGGATACAATACAAACTCATGAAATATTTTATGATTTAATAGCATATAAGATATTTTGAATCCCTTTTCGTCTAGGTCTCCAAAGTATGTTATATTATACTTTAAATAATCATTCACATATATTAATTAAGATAGACACCAACTAAAACCTTGTTAGCTCTGCCCATGAAACTGAAAAATGCGGAGCTATTATCTTGCCTATTGCATCTGCATATTGTCTTACTTCCCACTGCGCATGTGGATCTATTCTTTGTTTAAAAACCCTTGCATACGCAGCAAGAGAACCAGTCCAGTACCATTCTGTATATGTTCCCTGTGGTAATACAAATCTTGCTTGCTCTGGTGCCACCCCATTAGCCAGCAACTGCTCATAAGTCTTTATTGCTTCTTTTACGGAGTCTCTATAAGAAAGCTCTTGCTCCAGTCTTATATTTTCATCAATTATAAAATCTCCAGAACCTTGCTTTGCGCCATTTGATGGCCTTGACCTCCAGTTCGGAATGTATACATCTGGAGTTTCACTTACATATCTTCTAGATATTTCGTTTTCAACAAAACCAACCTTATGTTTAAATAGTTGTGTTCTTATCGAGACAGGAGCTTTTATGTGAAGCATAATCTGCGGATGCGCAAATGGAGTCCAATGCTTGTGCTCGGCAAGATACTTTATTAATTTTTTGTCTTTATCAGAAAGTTCTTTACTAATAATTTCTAATTTCCAATTTCTCTCAACATCCCAATTGCTTTCTTTTGCAAAAGAGACTCTGGCTGCATTCACAACAGTCAAATCGCTACCCATTATTTCAACTTTTCTAACAAAACCACAATCAAGAACGTCTATTTTTTCAAAATTATCCATATTTTCTCCAAGTAGGTTTTTTTCGGTTTAAAAAGAAAGTAATGTTATGAGTAAAAACAAAGATTTGTTTGGAAGATATATTCCGAATATAGCTGGTAACATAGTTTATGTGAGTACGATTCACAAAAACGAAAAAAATCCTATTGACACTGGTTGCTTAGAGTTAAAAAAAGAAAGCGGTCAATATGAATCTGTGATAATACCAAAAGAATCTAAAGTTTTATATTCAAATAAAAAAGAAGATTTTTTAAAATTAGTAAAAGAAGAAATAGATCTTCTTGGTCTAAAAAACAAAAATCATAAAGACATAAATAATTTCAGTCTTTCTAAATTTGACTGCATATGGGATGCTGACGAAAAAGTTGTATACTTCAAAAAAAACAAAAATCAAAATAAGATAACAATAACAATAAAATGAGCTCTAAAAGCCTGTCAAATCAAACTCCATCTCAATCATACAAAGATTTGATACATATTGGAAATTCCGGTCAAGGAGTAAAAAACACCTTATCTCCCTTGTACGACGGTTCTGGTAAAGAACTGCCAATAAGCGTATCTCAGGATCAATTGTCAATTAATTGCAATGGCGGCTCTATACAAACTCCTGTAATAAATGGTTTTTATGAAAAATTTAACATTGCTTCTTATCCTAAATCAAACTTTACATTCAACATAAATTCACCTGAAAATTTAATAATATTGCCGTCTATTACAGATCCATTCGAGATAGTTCCAGACGGAGATCCTTATGATGCATATTCAGAAAATAGATGGTCTTTTGGATTTGATGGTACTGAATATCTTGAGTTAAAAATAAAGTTTGCATATGATCCATCTTTTTTATCAAATTTTGGTGCGAATGAGTTTATGCACTATCAAACAAATTTAATGATTATAAATTCTACCAGTAGCTACAGAACATTAACGTCATTTATTTCAAGTAGTCAAGTAAAAGTCACAAGTGACATTCAATACAATGCAATGTGGCCTGGTAGCAGTTCTATTCACACATACAAAATAGATGCTTTTATTGACGGAAAAGATCTAAAACATTGCTATGTAAAGTATATAGGAATGCTTACAGGTTAAAAAATGAGCAAAGATCTATCTTCAAATAAATTAAATAGTATATATGGAGATATAATTCATTTTGGCAGAGACTTAAATGATCTTTTTCCAAAGGAAAGAATTTATGATGGTATTGGCAATGACACCGGTATATCAACTAAATCAAGATCAAAAGTTGATGTAAAATTTTCAAGAGGAGACTTAGATTCTCCAGTTTTTTATAAAAAATTTTATAGAGGCTACAATTTTAAAGAGATACAAATACCAAATTTTAATAGTCCAAGTTTTGAAAATTTTGAAAATTATTTATATCTAGACATTGACAATTATTCATCTTTTTATTTAGAATTTTTAGAAACAGATGCTATAAATCAGGCTACTATAAATCTTTATTTGATATCTAAATTTATGAATCTTACTGCATCTGGCTATTATTACAGATATGGGTTTTTTGATAATTCAAAAAATCCGCCAGTGCTAAAAACACCAAAAACAGGTTTTGGATGGGGAAATACGGATGAAAATAATTATGATTCTGCCATAATAATACCAAACGACATTATTAATACAAATATAGTTTATCTTGATACGCCCAATCCCAACTGGACTGTTGCTGCAAGAGTCAAACCTTTTGAAAAAATTGATCCCAGGGTTTCAGTAAAAACTTTTTATATTTTTGTGAAAAACAGTTCGTCAGAAGATATAGATAGTCAAAACATATTCCAATTTAGAAGATCTTATCCCATACAAAACATTCCAGAGGGATTTGGAGGTTTTGATACCCTTGTAAATGTAGGAGTTGTAGAGTGTGACAAGGTCGCCAACCCAGAATGCGATAGAGATGAACCATTTGGAATAGAAGCAAAATGGAAAATTTCTTCCGGCGAAACCTCTATGTTTGAAATAATTATACCAGAACCTACTTTTTACATACCAGGTGGACAAGTAGAGTCGCCTCCGTATGGCACATATGAAGCAAATGATGAAGAATACTTTGGATTCCCAAGTTTTCGTTATTTTTCAAGCGCCACCAACAGGGTTACTTTTAGAAAAGTATTTTAGCTTCCAAGGTAAGATCTTGCTATGCCCTTGACCTGATCTTTTATTGAAGGGTCAACAAGATCATCTATTTTAGAAAAGTGTTTTTCTTTATTCTTTTTAGCATTCGATGCTGTTTTTATTATCGATCTTATTTTGGATGCAATTTTAATAGGGATTTCAGTTTCTAATATAGAATCTATGTCTTTTTTTATTCTTGCACTTGATGGTATGCTTATCGAAAAACATTCATCTGCAATTTTATTTAGTTGATGTTTATACCAGTTCATAATGCACTTTTTTCTGATTCAAAATATCTATTTGTTATTTCGTCCCAATTTATATATTCAAAAAATTTGTTTACATATTCTTTTTTTCTATTTAAATAATCTACATAAAATGCATGCTCCCATACATCTATTCCCAATAATGGATATCCTAGTCCTTCAGAAATTGGATTATTTTGATTTTGACACGAAGCTAAAGATATTTTTCCATTTTTACATACCATCCAAACCCATCCAGAACCAAACAGATTTTTTGACAAATCCTTAAACTTTTCTTCAAACTCTTCAAATGAGTTAAAGTTTTTTTCTATAATAGATCTAATGTCTGAATTTGGCTTTTTATGCTTCTTTTTTGATGTAAGCATTTTCCACCATATTTGATGATTATATAAACCGCAAGCATTATTTTTTATGCTGACATTTTCTTCATCACTTTTATTTTGGTTAAAATATCTAACAATTTCTTCAAGTGAACTTTTTTTAAATATAACATTTTTTTCAACAAGTTTGTTTAGTTTTGTAAAATATCCATATTCGTGCTTTAAGTGATGCAGCTTTACTGCATTTTCTGAAAAAAGACCGTCTAGTTCGTTAAAACTATATGGTATTTTTTGAAATTGAAATCTATATTCTTGCATTTTATTACTGTGGTGCTTGCGACTGCTGATCCTGAACTGGACCAAGATCAATTCCAAAAACTCCCCTGACAAAAGGGGCTTCCATGTCTGGATACTCTGAATCTGGTACTATTGCAACATCTATTTGACTAGGAGCTCTTCTAGATCCAGAACCCTGTATCGCTAGTATTACTGAATCTTCTATTGAGTGACCTGATTTATATGCACTATCAAAATGTTCTCTTAATTTTTCTATTTCAAGTTCATCATCATGCATCTCTTCATTTATTTTCGACTCATCAGGGCCTCTTAAGTCTCCTGCTTTTGATCCTCCTCCTGCTCCTGGCATACCTGGCATGCCTCCTAAAGGAGGCGCAGCTGGTGGCGGAGGGGCAGCTGCAGCATCTTGAGCAAATTTTATGGCATAAGAGCTTGAGGCAGTCCTATTTTCAGAGTTTTCATTTAGTTGTCTAATGTATTCTCCTACTTTTGTATTTAAAACCAAAAGATATTCTGCTATGTTTAGGTTTGCAATAGGATCTGCTGAAGAGCCTATCTTTGCCTTATCTAATTTCCCATCCTTGTACATAGAATTTACATATCTTGTTATAAATCCATGAAGTTGAGCAAACATGGATTTAATCTTTTGTATATCTCTCTGTCCATTTGTCGTTCTGAAATATCTTGCATTAATGTTTTTGTCTTCATTCAATCTTACTAGTATCATTCTTATGCCTGCAAGTCTATCTTTTGTTATCTCTACCTCTCTAAGATTAATTCTTATATATTCCATAGCCCTTGAGGGGGCAACCATTTTTGAGCCCTCTGATTTGTAAAGCTCTGGAGATATGCCAGAAGTCTCAATTGGCATGTCTGCAACACTCATTTCTTCTATTTTTTGTATTTCTCTTAATACTGGGAGTTCTAAAACACCAGTATCAAATCTTTCTTTTCTTTCTTGCTTTGACTCATCTTCTTTTCTGTTCTTTTCTTCTTTTCTTTCTCTTAATTGTCTTCCAAATTCTATAAGAGCATCAAAAACAGCATTTAATCTTGGGTCGTTCTCCGGATTATACTTTCTTTGAAGTTCTCCATTTTCAAGCATTCTCATTATTTGCTCTAGTTTGCCTTTATAGTGCATTTCTCTTAATATTGATTTCAAATAGTCTGCTGGATGTGTGTAAAAAGCAGATTCGCCAAAAGGTTTTGTCATTTCTTCTTCTGACTGTTGTTCTATTTCTAACAATAGTGGATTTTGTTCAAAACTACTTGATTTTTTTGTCATTGAGGCTATCTGCATTTTTAATGTAGATGCTCTCGAATTGAGCAAAGAGTCAAGTTTATTCATCATGAAAATAATTGCAGGAAATCCACCCGCCGATGGCCTAGAAGAAGTTTGCATTTTTTCTATAAATGCATTTCTATCTCTTATTAAAGCATTAATTCTGAGCTGCTTCATTTCTTGACGCTCTATTATAATTCTTTCAACTCTGTCTTTTAATTCTTGGCTTTCATTTTTTTCAACTTGCATGGTTGAAAGATCTAAATATGTAATTTCAATTTCTTGAATACCTTTTTTTGATTTTTTTTCTATTTCTAATGGAACAATTGCCCTTCCATCCAGGTTCCATATGTCATTTTTACCAAGAAATGCTATTAATGGCATATCAAGAGCTTCAACAGTTGTTATACCAGCTTCCATCATCTTCTGATTGAACCTTTCAAGTATCGGGTTTATTACCTTTTGAGGAAGATCTCGGATTGTCTTGCTAAAGAGCATAGCAATGCCTGGAATAAAAGTACTTTTTTCTTTTCCTGTTCTTTTATTTCTGTCTATTCTGTCAAGTCCACCTGCAATTTCTTCTCCCCTTGATCTGTAAAGATCTTCAGATATTGATATTTTTTTCATTCCTACTCTTTCCTTTCTATTTGCCTGTTGTATAAAAGGCAGACTGCTAGGCATGCCCTTAAATTCAAATATATCGCTTGTATTTTTTCTTTTATAGGTAATCATTTCTGGATTTTCGTGAACTTGCACAGTATAAAGCAAGTGACTTTGTACATCTCCAGATGTAATTCTTGTAAAATTATTGTTGCTAGCCAAAGCATCATATAAACCCTGATCTAATTGATCAAAAGAAAACTTATTGCCTCCTTCTATTACAAATGGAGCAAAAAAGTAAGGATTTTGATTTGCTGATAAATATTCACACCCTAAAGTGTTAAATGGCGGTCTCAGTCCTGCTATTTTTGACTTTACAAAATCACATTCTCTGTTTTGTGCAGAGCCCTGTGACACATTGCCAACAAATATACCCATAGTCACTTTTCCAAACACATTTGGAATATTTTTTTCGTTAGATCTAAACCAACTTTTTGCATTTTCTATAAACTGTTCATTTATTTCATATGTTGTATTCGATATTGTTACAGTTATGTAACTCATATTAGACCCTCATCATGAATATATTTATATAATCCATTTTTTATTATTTCAACCAAATTACATTTTACCATTTTTAAAGACTCTTCAGGATTCATAAATTTGTCTATGGCTAATTTTATCAAATTTTCTATAGTTCCCTCTTCATAGGCCTCTTCTATCACAGAAAATGGGCCAATGCTGATTTTTCTTGAAAAAGAAACGTGATTTTTATGTAAAAAATCAATTTTAGATATTTTTATGTCTATAAAAGATTCATCTAAATGATTAGGATCTCCCATGGTGTTAATGGAGTAATGAAATGAGAAGTGACAATCTTTATTATTGCTGGTGTTCATGAGTTTCTCTAAAGGATAGTTCTTATTTTTTTTAAATAAACCTGTATATTAACAAGAAATACTATTTTAAAAATGTCTATCAATAAATCAAAACATAGCAGTGCAGAAGTCTCTAAAATAATAGAAATTGTAAAAAATATGTTTGGAAAAGGAGCTCCAACAACATATGACAATTCAGGATTTAATAAATTTGATTATGATAATCCGCTTCTTAGATCTGTATATAGAATGCAAATAAGTGACCCATTGACTTGGGATGAAATATATTCCATATTGTATATATTAAAAAGGTATAAAAATACTCAACTAAAAAATGAAAATTTAGATCAAATAGAAAGCAGAATTAGTGATCAGTTTTCTGAGACAAATCCAGAATTTAAAGACATAAACGAGCTGTCTAAGTCAAAATCTATAAAAAAAATTGGGGTTGGAGGATATGGAAGAAACACATATATAATCCCTTCCCTAGACCCAGTCAAAATTAGAAAAATTATAAAAGAAATATCAGAAAAAATTATGTCTTTGCCTCCTGAGCAAAAACAAGATTTTTCTTCCTACTTCTCGGGTGACAAAATTCAAGCTTGGAAGCTTTTTTATCCAAGAAGTCAACCCGACATAATAGAAATACATCCACTTGTTGAGGGCATAGTCTTCAATTCTCTAAAAGCGCTTGGTTATAATACAGAAAACGCCAATGTTGCAGTCCCAGCACAAAAAACTACAAATGATGCAGCTGATACAAGAGAAGGTGTATTTGAAAGCAAGAATACAGACAAGAAAAAAGTAAAAATAATAAGAGACGGGAATAATTATGAAATTTACTTTGAGTATAATCCAGAAATGGTTAATATTATACGAAATGTAAAGTCCAGAAGAACTTTTGATGCTGCCAAAAAATGCTGGATTTTGTATTCTCCATCAAAAGAAACATTAAAGCAGCTTGGAGACCAATCAGACAAGATTGGTTTTGATCGCAATCCTTTTGATCAGGCATCTTCTGCAAGTACCATATTTGAAGACGGGAACTCAAGAGCGTCAATAACCTGTAAAGACATATCTGCAGATACAAACAACAACTGGCTTATAAGCATTTTCTATCTAAGCAGGTCTCAACCGGAAGAATTAAGAAAATTTCTCAATGAATCTCTTAGGTTTTGTTTCGTAAATTCAACTAGTGACATAAACAACACTGATCCAGACATACATACATATCTTAATATGAGCGAAAGCTCTGATGCAAGATTTAAATATCAAAGACCAACCAGAGGTTCTCTTAATGACTACGCAAGATTTATACAATGTTGTGAGAGCAGAGGTTTTGATGCGTCCGAACTCAAGAGAGTTGTATCCTCTCTGGTTTCAAAGGGCATAATAAAGCAAGAGAGACTTGAGGGAAGCGTAGATGGCTTTGACAATAAAGAACAATTTAGATCGGCACTTGAAAAATTTGAATCAAACATAAGCAAAATAAAAACTGGAGAACAGTTTACTCTCAAGGATCTGCAGGTTCACGGTATTCAGTTCCTTTACTCTAGGTCTTCTGCCCTTCTTGGCGATGAGACAGGAACAGGCAAGACTGTTCAATCTATTATGGCCGCACAATTAAGACTTATGAGAGAGAACAACATACCATTTGACGCAAATTTAAACGACCCAAATGTGTGTTCTTCATTTAGAAAAAAATGCCTTGTATTTACTCTTCCCTCTGTAGTTAGCCAATACACAAAAAATGTAATAGACATTACTGGGCTTCCTGAAAATGAAGTTTCCAACTCTTTTAATAACGAGTCAGCTATGTGGAAAATACTTCCATATAACGATCTTTCTGTTTCCAGTAGATCAAAAGAAGTTACCGACTTTCTAAAAAAACAAGCAATGGACGGCAAGATAGCTCTTTGCATTCTTGACGAGTGTCACACCATAAAAAATGGCTCTCCGTCCTCAAGAGACCCAGCTGGAGATCACAAAAAGAACAAAACAACATTTAATTGTCAAGATATTACGCAGTACATACCATACGTATGGGGCTTGTCTGCAACAATTATAGCAAATAAGCCAGTAGACCTCTATAATCAGCTTAGAGCTGTAAATCATCCTCTTGGAAAACTCGATCACGGTCGCTTTAAAGGCAATTTTGATCCAAAAACAAAAAATCCATCTGAAAAATTTGCTAATGCAGACAAATTAAGGCAAATTTTGATACTTCAAAGAATATATATACAAAGAACCAAAAAAATGATGGAAGAAAATCTTCCAAATATTGCAGTTGGAGAAAAAAACGTTGATCTGGATAAGGCTGCGCTTATGGCAAAGATAAATGCCCGCATGAGTTCATACCGAGGAAGGAGTTCTCTTAATGAGCAAAGTGCTATTAGAGTAGAACTTGCTTCCGCAAAAGCACCAAAAACACTAGAATTTGCAAAATTTTTCATAAATCAAGGCAAAAAGGTCGCAATATTTACATCATTTAACGAATCTGCTGATATTATTACTGATGGCCTAACAAAATTACTAGCGCCCATAAGTAAAAGTGTCGCACAGATTAGAGGTAACCAAGAAAAAGCAGATAGAGATATGATAATTCAAGATTTTAAGTCAGAAAATAGCAAGTATTTTGCAATTGTCATAAATATAGCAGCCGGTGGAACTGGAATAGATCTTCCAAACATACTAACAGATGTAATTTTTAATGATTATGACTGGAGCCCAGCAAAAGACGAGCAGGCTAGAGGAAGGTTTTTTAGAATTAACAGCAAAGAAGACGTAAATGTTTATTATATGATAGCAAAAGGCACAGCTGATGAAGACATTTACGAAATAGTAAAACAAAAAATCATGATAATGGAGTTGATACAAAAGCTGGATGAGGAACAAATAGAAAGAATATCTGAAGGTCGATTTGAGGTTACCGAAAATGACAAAAGAAAAAATGAACTTCAGGCAAAACTTGAAGAAATAGATGAAAAATTGGAACAGAAAGTAGAGCAAATAGGCAAGGAAATGAAAAAAGCAAGCTTAAATACAAACATAAACTGGTATAAAATATCAAGGTAATAAAAATGTCCAAATTTCCAAATTTACAACAAATTTTGATTGACAAAATATACGGAAACCCTGGTTGCTGGAGAGATTTCAACAATCAATACAGGGCATGGGAGAGAATTCAATACTTTATAGACAATCAAAAGCCGGGAATGGAGATAATATCAAAAGAAAATTTTGATACTCCTCCTGATTACACTGAATATCCTCAACTTGGCTGCGAAAAATCAAGCTAATTAGCCAGAAGCGCTTGGCATCCACATTTGATCAAATGTTCTATCTTCATAACCTGGCATTCCTGGTTTTGATTTTTCATCGGAAGTCTTGCTTCCAGGAACAGCAACACCTCCAAGCAAATCAACCATATATCTTACGTATGCTTCTTTAGTTTTGGCTATTTCTGCTTCGCTTTTACCTTCAGCTCTTAGTCTTGCCACTAGTTTTTCAGCATTTTTTTCAACTATTAATCTAATTTTTTCTTTCATTTGCGGTCCAGTAATAATCGCATTGGGATTTTGCATAAATTCACCTTCCATATTGGCAACGCTTTCTTCTATGTCTGTGGCACCTTCTGACATAAACCATTCTAGAAGTGATTGTGCGGCTGCTCCTACTATTCCAAAAGTCCTTATCGAATTTAAACTAAATGTAGACATCCATCCACTGCCGTGTCTAAAGTAAGAGCACCACTGAAGTATTTGTCTTGACTGTAACTGGCCAGCATTTACTATTGTAGTATAGGCAGCCCTTCGTGCTCTCATTCCCCGACCTGTTGCTGTTGGAGAAGCAAGAGGATTTAAAAGATCTTCCTCTGCCTTTATTGCTTTTTTCAGCTTATCTACCATGTTTGCTGTCATTGTCTTAAATGATATAAACATGTTTTCTAGCTTTGTAAATATTCTACCTAAAACTCCTGGAGAAGATTTTTTTGCAGCAAACCATTGAATAACAGACGAAGATTTTAGTCCTGCTTTTTCTAAAATTGCAATAAAACCTCTTCCGAACTGACGCAATATCATACTTATTGGCTTAGTTATTTTCCCACCAGTCATAATAACCTTTAATACTGGTCTTATTGCTTTTATGACTGTTCCTGCTCCTATTGCTCCAGCTGCACCAATACCTGATGCTCCGAGAGTTCCAACAGCTCCCACAATTCCAGCTATTGTAGCCACATCAAGCAATATAACAAGTATATCAAAGACAAATTCTGCGCAGCTCCAGCTTAAAGCTCCTTCATTTTTGCATGCCTTATAACTATATTTATATATATTTACTAAGCTTATTACCCCGCCAACTCCTGGGATAAAACCAAGAACACTTGCCCACCAGCTTCTAGTCCAGGAATCAGATCCATCTGAAGCTTCTTGTTCTTTTTCTTGAGCTGTTTTTATGAAATAAGAATCATTTTTTAAATCAGCTAATTTAAAAATAAAATCAGGCAATTTAGAAAGACTTGATTTCATTCCAGATGATGCGTATTTATTATTTTTTAAAATTTCAGACAGATACTCTGGAACTTCATTAAAAGATATCATGTTGTCTTGTGCAAATTTATATACAAGCTCAAGCTTATTATTTATTTCGTTGGATATTTTTTTGTCTAGTAAGCAAGAAATTGGCATATATAACTCTGGTGTCATTTTAATCTCCCAATATAGGTACATTCTCTTAAAAAAAATATTATCCTGTGACGAAATAAGGTGTATGAAAGACAAAAACGAAGAAAACAAAGAAGAAAATAGTTATAATGGAGAAAAAATAGAAGGCATAAATTGGGATCAAATTTGGCAAATACCAGATGGTCTAAACGGTCCCAATAGCTACATTTATCCATTTTATATAAATTCAAATAATATACAAAATTCAGATCAAATGGAAAATTTTATCAACGAGACATTTGATTTTGGTAAAAATTCATCTTCTTTACTAGATGATCTTTTTTCTGCAATAGAAGATGCCATTGATGCAGATTTTCAAAATGAATATCTTAATTCTAAAATAAAAGATATCTATTTTAGAATAAACCCAGAAGAATAACTTAAAGGTTTTTTAAATATTAAGCATAATATAAACATATTATGTATAATTGGTTTAAATCATCGCAGCAAAATCAAGGATTTGGTGTAGTAATTCCTGGCACAGCACCACAGTACGAACAAAATGCCCAAAATACACAGGGTGCAAACCAAGCAAATAATCAGCAAGTTTCGCAAACGCTAAATGCATATTCCAATCAGCTTAAAAATATGATTTTATCTTCTGGTATTGCCGGGGCTAAAGATATTGCTGGGATGATCACCTCAGTAGGTCAAATAAATAAAGGTATATTTTCTGCACTTCCAATTAACAATTTGCCAAACAACATTGGAGGGCAACTTGTTGCGATAAATAGCAAAATGATAGAAATTTTTAATAATGCAATATCTGGAATCGCCTCTCCTCAACAAATTCAGAATCTAAATGCATTTATAAAACAGAGACACGACAAAAACTATGCCGATACTGTAAACATAATTAAGTCTAATTCTGCAACTTCTGCAACAAAAAAAGCTTCTTCTTCATGTGACCATTGCTTTAATCAAAACCAAGGTATGATGATGGAAAAAATACACCAAATGATACCAATGCTTGAAGAAATGAAAGAAAAAATATCAAATTCTGACAAAATAGAAGGCTGGGAGCTTGAGCACATAACTACAGCCCATGACGATATATCAGAGGTTTATTCTTACATAAATCAAAAGACAAGAAAAAACATTTCAAGTTGATTTTTCTACTCTTATAAGATAAGAAGGCAGTTGATCTTCTGTTTTTGTCTCTATCTTTAGATTTCTTTTTGCACAAAATTCATCAACTGCTTTTACTACTCCTGGAAACCTTTGGGGATTATAGTCGTGCCCACATATATATCCGCCTTTTGTTAAGGCCTGAAAACTTCTTTTTAAATCAGAAGCAACAGCTCCATAAGAATGATCAGCGTCTATGTATATTGCGTCTATATGCATAGAAGTTTTTATTGCTTTTTCTAAAAATTCCATTGTTGTGCATTTATGTATATGAACATTTTTTCCCCTAAAATAATCTTTAAGTTCACTTGGAATATTTCTTAAGTCTAGCGTTTTCCTGTTTTTTCCGTCTTTATCTCCAGACACCATAGATTTTGGAAATATGTCAACAAGATGAAGTTCTTTTGGCTGTGTTAGTTCGAATATTTTTTTAGAAAATTCACCCTCAAAAACTCCAAGTTCAACCCAAACTAAATTTTTTGGCAACAGCGATATCATTTTATCTCGATCCATTTTTTTCATACCTTTCTATAAATTTTTTCATTCTTTCATGTTTGTCTTTCATATTACCCGTAAATCCACAAAAATGAAAAACACTTTTATTTTCTTGCTTTTCAGTAACATGTAATTGAACCATTTTTGTCAAGTTGTTAAAAATTATTTTTTTCTTTAAGCAATTAAAAATCCAATAATTAAAACATGTTTGCTCAATACAGGCCTGCTGTATTGTATTAAAATTTTTATTTTTTATTCTATCGCATATATTACTGATATCTGTCAAAACATCTTTTTTTTTGAAAGCAAAAGTTCCAGCATTAAATCCATTTATTTTTGACATTTCTTTTTTTTCTTCTTCGTTTGATAGACTAAACATAAACCATGGAGACGACATCTGATGACCTTCACAGACAACTGAATTATCATGTTGTCCAAACATGTTTTCAATTTTTTCATTAAATAATATATCACTATCTAAATATAGATAGCCGTCATATCCGTCTGGTATTTTTTTTGTGTATTTTGACCATCCTATATAATTACTATAATTATCATCAACTATTATGTCAAAATTAGAATTTGAATTTTTATCATTTGAAATTACACAAAAATCAAAAATTGACTTATCGTTATTGTTTAGTATGCTATCATAAAGATAAGTTATGCACTCTTCTGCGTAATCGGTAAAATCAGATACAGTGTATACCAAGTACTTCATAAATCAATTATTTTATATCGTACTTTTAGGAGGGTAATTTTTATATTAATATAATAATTAAATATACAACGGAGAAAATAATGAATTATAATAAAATGAAGATAATACTGGAAAGAATTGGTAAAACTGTTTGCGCCAACTTTATACCATGGTTGTGTTGTGCTGTTTTTATGCTACCATCTCTTCCTGTTTCTTCGATATTTGGCCATATACTGAAAGAACATCTAATTGTTGACGAACAACTTTCAAGCTTTTTGGCAATGTTAATATTTATGTCCATTGCCACATTCCCAATTTTTCTTATTCCGCAATCTGAATGCAAAAAGAAAAGAAGATGAGTATGCTACTTATTTTTGTTTGCTGATTTAGACTTTAAATAACTTTCTATTTTCTTTTTTTGAGAATATGAAAGCTTTTCAGAGTAAGATCCGGTTTTTCTTTTAGACTTTTTAGGTTGCTGTTTTTGCTTTACCTGGCTATCAATTATATTTAATCTAGAAGATATAAAAGAAAAAAACATACATATATAAGACTTTAGTTTTATTAATAATATATTCATAATATAAAATATTACTTTTTACTATATAAAAAACCTTTAAGATTAGGACAATCACTGATAATATTTAAAATGCTTTTGTTTAATCTTAATGCCCTAATAGATTCTTTACTGACTTTTGAAAAATCAAAATTTGTTTCACACATAATTTTTACAACCTCTGATATGTTTGTGCCTCTTAGCAGTAATAAGTTAATCCAATCTAATGGCAAAATTTCTAATATATTTTTAAAGTCGTTTTTATTTTTTGTTCCAGTATTATTCGTGTAAGGTGCTGTAAAACGATCTGGATGTCTAAAGTTTTCGTATGAATATGCATTTCCTATTGCTTCTAATAGTGTCATTGGATTGTGTCTCAAATAGTCAATAATTATTCCAACTGGAATATTTTGAATCGGCATTGGTAATTTAAGTAGATAAACCATTATGCTTAAATTTTTATACCGAGAATGATTAAACATACTATTAAGTTCAGCTATTACATATAAATTTTTTTTATTTAAATCCGTATATAGATTTTTATCTATTTTTTTATCTTTAATCATTTTAGCAACATAATTAGTTCTCAAATTATTAACAAGAATACTGGCTTTTGTTGCTGGTATTTTATTTGATGCAAATCTATGTAGATTGAATTGTTTTTTCATAACATATTTATACTATTTGCACTGGCTCGTATGTCAATTCAAACATTTTTCTTGCAATTCTATAGTATTTGTTTTCATCTTCTTTTATTATGTAGTCTCCAGGTTTAAGTGTCATTTTTTCTCCCCATGGAGCAGCAAATATTATTTCTTCTTGTCCTGTATACTTTGCGGCCATCCTGGTAGACTGCTCAGGAGAAACGCTTTCACCAATCTCTCCATAATAGTTCTTTTTAAATTTTTCTTGTTTTACTACATATTTTTCATTCGCAGGTCCAGAGACTATTATATCTCCATTCTTTGCCGTATTCTGTGTTTCTTGCTCACCTTCGTCTGGTAATTGAGTAACTATAATATTCTGATCTTTGTCGTTTACTCCATAGCTCAAAGCTGGCATTTTATTTACGTCTCCATTAATTATTTTATAAAAAACATAATTAAGTGGCTTCTTTTTTGTTGCCTTAAACTCAACGCTTTCAACAAAAGACTTTAATTTTTCATCTCCAGATTCTGCTGACTTCAAAAACCAATTTTTCATTTTAAATTTCCTTTATTTATAAATATACGATATCTATTACCATTCAATTGTTACCAGACCTTTTCTACATTTACCCTAACTTGTTCTAAATTTAATTTATATTGTTTTACTATATCAAGCCAAGCATGCTCTGGGCTTTCGGCTGGATGTATCTCTTTGCACCATTTTTCCAAACTCTCTACCATAGACCAATGGTGAACCCAAAAAAAATCTTTCACATATAGTTTATTTTTTTTATGTGTTTTTCTATGAGTATAAAAGTGTGCCGGTTTAAATTTTCTACATACTATATTTTCAATTATCCTAGTTTTTATATCTAGTCTTGTCCTGATTGCTATATCAGGTTTTATATTCATTTCTTTAGCGATCTGTCTCCCGTAGGCATAGGCCTCTTTAAGACACATGTATTGATAAAATGCCCTTACTCTTAAATTTACACTCTTAAAATCATGATAATTTATTTTTTCAGTAGATAATTCTTTTGCTTCATTACTAAACATGCCTGGATGTATGTATTTTATAAAAGTTTTTTCTTTTTTATGAATATCTGAAATCATGTTTTTTGCTTTTGATAGATCTGGCACAAATTGATTTTTTGATTTCCATTTTATTCTACCCCCTATTTCGTTCCAGAACGTACAGCATAAATATACATTTGCCCCCTGTTCCTCTAATGTGTTAATTACATTTTTTCTAAAATGCATTAAAGTATATTTGCTTACTCTTGGAAGTCCGCTAATTACAATAAATATTGTCCTATTTCTTAATTGGCATTTATCTTTTTTTTCTGCAAGTTCGTACTGTATTCTCTTCTTTTTTTCCTTGAGAATTTTGGCAATATCTTTTGAAGTAAAAACTTTATTTTTTACTTTTAAAGATTTTGGATTTTTAATTTTTATTATTTTTACTTTATTTTTTTTGTGGTTTTTCATTTATTTACCACCTTATGTCTTCAACTAATGGCAATTTTTCATATATATTGAACCAATTTTTATATCTATTCTCTATTTTTTTGAATAAATCAGGATGTTTATTTCTAAATTCAAGATAGTTTGAATTTCTTTTTTTAGATTCAAAGTAAAAATCTCTCTTAAGCCATGAGCATATTTTTTCTTTTCCGGATTTTAATATTTCTTCATATTTTATAAACCTTACAGAAACATTTTTAATTGGGATTTTTCTCCAAGACATATAGTGCTCTTTAAAGTCTAAAAATATATTGCTGTCTTCTATGTATTTTGATATATATTCAACTGTAAAGTTTTCATTATGTTTTTTTGTAGTGTTTTTTAATTCATAACTACCCCATTTTAAAAAACTAGAATTATTAAACGTGTTTGTGTATTTTTCACTACATAAATTTTCGTATTCATATATTACATGTGGTATTAAATTTCTTCTTGACAGTGATATGATTTGATCATAAGGGTTGCCATATATGTATAAAATTTTAGTATTTTTTGGAAATTTTATTTTTGTTAAATATGAAGCCTTGATGTGCTTTTTTACGCATACACAATCAATTACATGTTGACATTTTGAACCATACCCAAGCTGATCAAAAAAAACTGTAGATCCGCAACCGCCTTGAGAAACTATAAAAATTGATGGGCAGCTCATGTTTTTATGTTAATTAAACAATTTAATTAAATATTCTTTTGCTTGTTCTTCGTTAGTTACAGTGCCGTCATCTTGTGCTTCTAAAAGTGATTTTTGCATATTTGCTATGTATCCACTTTTAGGATCTTTTGCTGGAAACAGTTTCATTATTTGATTGCCATTTAAAATGGGTTTTTTACCCACTTTTTCTCTTTGTTTTAAAAACTCTTCTATTTTACTTATTGACTTTTTCTTTTGCTCTATTTCTTCAAGTTCTTTTTCATCTATTTTTCCTTTACCCATAGTATCTGCAATTGAATGTACAAATACAAGTTTCCAAAGAGACTCTTTTATTTCATCGTCAATAGGCAAACTTTCAAATCTTCTAATAAAATTTCCCATTGACTTGCTGTTCAAGTCAATAAAAGAATGCGGGATCATATGGCTCTCTACTATTGACTTTACTATATTCCTATCCACACCAAAACCAAGTCTTTTAAGTATTTCTTCAGCAAGCTCTGCTGAAACATTTTCATGTCCATGGTAGCTTGATTGAGATGGATCTTTTTTACTTGGTTTTTCTATTGAAGGATCCATTTTACCAAAATCATGAAAAAGAGCAGCAAGTACTGCAAGATATCTTTCTCTATCAGAAAATCCATTTTCTCTCATAATCCTATCAAGATTTTCAATAACTAAAATTGTATGATTAAGCAAGTTTAATTTGTGGTGCCTGGTGTTTTGATCCATAGTTATTGGCTTAAATGAGTCAAGTCTTTCACTTGAAAAGACAGGGAGATAAAGTCCGCTTTGTAAAAGCAATCTAAGAGAATCTGATGGCCTTTCTCCTTTTATTATTTTTTCTATCTCTGTTTTTGCTCTTTCTGGTGAAACTTTTTTCCTATACGCGTCGTGCACTTCTTTCATTGATAGAGCAGAAAGCAAAGAATCATCAAGTTTAAAACCAGGCATTTTAGATACAAATCTTATTACCCTAAGCGCCCTTAGTGGATCTTCTGTCAATGTTTCGATTGGACTTATTGGCGTTTTAAGTATCTTGCTTTTAAGATCATCAAAACCCCCAGTATAATCTTCTACTTTTTTTGTATCTAGATTATAATATAAAGAATTTATCGTAAGATCTCTTCTTTTTGCGTCTTCAGATGGGTTGTCGGTTGCTCTTATTAAGGGAATTCTGCTTTCTTCTGAGTACACTTCTGTTCTCATTGGAACAAATTCAATTTTCACACCGAGTATATTGATACCGCCAACCTGTAAACCTGCACTTTTTGCCTTTAAATCTATGTTTGATTTTTCTAGACTTACAGAATAAGGATCATCTGTTCTTTTCCCGCCAGTCATATCAAGATCAAATTTTCTTACTGCTTCTGCTATTGCTATTCCATTTCCTCCGCTAACAGCTATGTCGATGTCGTCAGACATCTTTCCTAGTAGTCTGTCTCTAACCCATCCTCCAGCAACTCTAAGAGATACATCACTCTCATATTTACTACGTGCAGATCTTATTATGTTAAAAATATTCTCTTCATTTGAAGTAAGATTTATGCGTCTGTCTTCTTCAGTATTCGTGTTAGATATTTTAATGTACTTGTACCAATTTTTCATTTTTGTTTACTTCCTATTGGTATATTATATTTTTTAATAAAATAAACATTTATTAATGATGTCGAAAATTATATATGAGTAAAAAAATATTTGAAGATCTGTCCTTGCTTTATAACAAAATACCTGAAACTACTGGTTGTATGGATTGGATATTAAAGCCAGAAAATGAGGGTGGTTGTTCTTCCTGGTGCTGCTCCAAACAACAGCCGAATTTGCTTAGTGTTGAATTTAAACTAATATGGAATTTTATAACAAATAATTGGAGCAAGGAGTCTTTTCTAATTCTTGTTGAAAAGGCACTTACATCCTATGTTTTTAATTCACAAGACAACCCATGCATATTTCTATCTAAAGAAAACAAATGCACTATACACGATAAACGCCCATATAACTGCAGAATATATGGGATAATACCAGAAGAAGAGTTTAAGCCCAGATATGAAAGACTAAAAGTGATATATCCAAACACAAGAAATCAATGCAGCCTGGTAAAAACAGTTGATGGTAAAACTTTATCAAAAAAAGATATAGATGAATGGTGGTCTGATTTATGCGATCTTGAGAAACAACTTGGCATAGATCATAGAAAAATACATGATGGATACTCAGGTTCCTATAGAAATTTTTACGAACATGTCATACTTGAACTAATGGGCGAGGACTCTATGATGTTTTTACAAAAAATACGAGTAGAATTTTCAGAAGAAGAAAAAAAAGACACAATACAAAGATGCATAATTGCTCTTGGTAGAAATATTAACTAGACTTTAGAAAATAGTAGTCTACATCAGTTTTTTCAAACTGAATATAGTTCAATCTATTTAGATATTCTATACACTCTTGTTTATTTGGAGTCATATGATTCATTTCTATTTGCATTACTAAGTAATTAGTATTTTTTAAAATATTTTCCATTCCCTTAATTACTGGCAAAACATATCCCTCTGTATCTATTTTTACAAAGTCTATATCTTCAAATCCAAACTTGTCTATTGGAACACAGCTAACCTTAAACTCATGTTTTGAGAACCTCGATGAGGAAAGTTCTTTTGAATTTTGTTTTGTTTTTATTACTGTTGCTCCAGAATTTTTATTGCTTCTTATCATTATCTTGTCTTCTTCTTTATCAGATACTGCAAAATCGTATATATCAATGTTTTTAATACTTCCTACATTTTGTCTTAGTTCATTTCCATAAACTGGCTCAAATGCGTATACTTTTTTAAAATATCTTGAATACCTATATGAAGTTTCACCTATGTGAGCTCCAATATCTATTACATTTCTAAAATTTTTTATAAATTTTAATGCCACATTAAATTCAAATTTTCCCATTCCTTCCAATATACCATCGTCTTTACACTTTGAGTAGAATAAATCACCACTTGGTATTTTCCAGTCAATCATATTCCCCACTCCGCTATAGATCTATTTGTTATTCTCCATAGAACATCTTCGCTAAAATTGTCTGCTCCTCTAAGTTGAATATGCACAAACTTTGTATTTTTATTGCGAGTGTCATTTATTTTTTTGTTTTGATTTTCATCTAAAATATAATGTATATAACTGTTCCATCCATTTTCCATTTCTTGATAATTTAATTCGCAAACTTTTAGCATAGCATGCAAATATGGCTGGTCACACGTGTAAAAAACTGGCAAGTCACACGACTTTATATAATTTACATATTTTTTAAAATCTACAAATCTTTTTCTCATTTGCTCTATCCCCTTTTGGGAATAAAGAACAACACCAGAATTGTAAACCTTCAACAATCCGTCTTCTCCTCTTGGCATTTTTGCTTTCCACTTTTTTTCTATTGCTTTTGCCCACTTTTCATCATTTTTTGAATTTATACTTCCCTTCATTTTTAATCTTGCTTTTGGCTGATATGGCTCAGTGCATATTCCAACATCCGATTTAAATTCATCAAAAATATTTTTATTTAAATTTTCCACTGGAAACACATCGGTGTCTGCAAATAAAACCTTATCATACTTATTAAATGAGCCTTCATATACAATTTTAAATTGACCATAGTGAGGAGAATATTTACCAAGATCAGTTCTGAATTTTGGATTAAGTTCAAAAGTATAATCTGATCCTATTTTTTTTGCATATGCTTCCATCAGTTTTGATGAAAATTTAGCACCTTCGTTTATTTCTCCATCCCAGTATTGATATATTAAATTTTTCATTATATTATACCCCTATTTTTAATTTCAATATAGTTTTCCATTTTTGTTCTTTTTAAAAGTTTATTATTTTCAGACACTTTTTTTCTTATGTGTATAATAGCTTGTTCTCCAAGATTAGGATAATAACTTCCGTATCCCCACATTTCTTCTAATACTTTACATTCTGTTATTCCTGCTCTGGTTGCAAGCCTATGAAATATTGCCTCATCTTCAAATGAACAATTAAATTTTAATATTTCATCTTCAACTAGGTGTTTTCTTAGTGTTTGCCTTAAATTTAAATCCATTCTCCATATGCATCCTCCAAAATATGGATGTTTTACATTTGCTAAATTTGGGTGTGTTTTTTTGAAAAGTTGAAAAATTCTTTTTTGATCTTTTGTGCATATGCCAACTCCGTTAGTATCTTCAAATATACTTAAATTAATATTTTTTGTTTTAAACATGTCTGTATCCATCATTACTACTACATCATATGAATCAAAAATTTCATTAAGCATGTGCATCTTTTGACACGGAGGACTCAGATTGGAATGAAAAACATTTCCAGTTATAAGCCTATACTCTGATCCTATCTTCTTCGCGTATTCACTTATATTTTCTATTGATAATTTTGCTAAACCTTGTATTTCACCGGTATAATGCTGCATTATAATTTTTTTCATTACTCAATCCTTTTACTTAATAAATATTTCTGGTATGTTTCGGTCATGATTTACCCATCCATGCATATTCCTGTGTCTTGAACCGTATGGCATACTTAAAACCTGATACCATCCCATTTCAGCTGGATGAAGTATTCTCTTTCTGTCCAACTCTTCTACGGTTTTTTTATTTATAAAATTTGCAGGATGAATAATCAGTTGATCAAGCAACCAATCAGATGTACTTTTTTTTTCTCCCTTAGTGGACTCATATATTTTATCAAACATATTGTGTCTTGTTGTTGCAAAACCTATTGCCCTGTTGTTTTTATAAGAATCTTTAATATATGATTCAAAATTTGCCTCTTCCCATATTCTTGCATCAAATCTTGTTCTTATTATAATGTCGTATTTGCCACTTATCAAATCGGTAAGCCAAGAATGAATTATTATTTGTTTTGTATGATGAGATGACCACTCCATTCCTTTTCCGTCTTTTTTCTTTTTTATATATTTAAAAGCTTCTTTAAAACGTGCAGAGATATAATTTTTTGGATTAATATCTTTGTATGGATGATATTCTATTTCTGGCTCTTGAAAATAAAAACATTCATATTTTGGGAAAGTGTTTAAAAAAGAATCTTTATAACAATCCCATGTTGCATAATAAAAATCAGCATCACAAAATTTATCTTTCAATATACTATTATTAGAGATTATTAAATCTTTTGCACTTTCAAATTTTCCAGATACACAAATAGCTACTCTCATTTTAAATTTTTATTATATGTAAAGTTTTAACTTTCAGAGTAATCTATACTCTTATATTTCAAGCTGTTCAAAAATTCTTTTACTATCATTTCAAATATTGTTGAATACTCAGCACGTTTTTTTGTTTTAAAAGAAATTTCTTCTAGTATTTCTCTAAAAACTCCTAATATATTTTTTTCTTCATTCTCATAAACAGATAATAATTCTTTTACTCTTATCTCAGATATTATCTCTGTTTCCCTATCTGCCCATTCATGTTTTTGATTGATATCGCCAAGACCATCTGAAACAAGTTTTGCTCTTAACATTTTGTAGGAATGCAAAGTTATTTTATCTATAATATTTTCATTTTCCATCAATTGATTAATAGCCTTGCCTAGTTTAAATGCTTTGCTTAGTTTTAATATTGAATCAATAGCGCTATTTACAGAATGATTAACTTGTTCTGAAATGTGAGGAGAATAATATCTTGATATTTTTGTTTCTTTATTCTCAAGATCTTTCTCCCTTTTTTTAGTCAATAAATATTCAGGCTCTGTTTGCACTGTTGGCACAGAAAATTCTGAAGGCCTATATCCCCTAGTAGTAGCTGGATGTTCGGCATCTTGTTTGTCCATGTCGTCCTGATGCATATTCCCCAAAATGTCATCAATGTCACCAATTGCTGGTCCAGAAAATTGCGCTCTTTTTTTCCAGTTCATATTACTTCTTATCTTCCCAAAATGATGGGTCATCCCATCCTGAATCAGATGTATTTGATGATGGCGGTTTTTCACCAATAATTCTTTCAAGATATCCGGATTTTATTGCTCTTTCTATTTCCTCAGGAGTCATTCCATATGCAACTAACCTTTTCATTAGATCTTCCGCAAGATCCGAAACGGTCTTTTCATCTGTTTGGGAGCATTTTTTGTACCAATTCATATTATTTATTTTAATTAATAAATATATACAAACCTCTGTTTTTAACTTTTTTTATCAATGCCATTTAAAAAAGACTTGGCCATAGCTCCAGTTCCCCATTCTTTGCTTGCAAAATTTGCACAATCTGCATAATCTATTTGGTCTAATTTTTCAATTAATTCTATTAGGTTTTCACCTTTTAGACCAGTCTTTCCATCAACTACACTATCTAATGTTGCATCATTTTCATATGCAACTGTGGGCATTCCGCAGCATGCTGATTCCAAACAAACAAGCCCTAACGTATCTGTTTTGCTTGTGAATAAAAAACCTCTGTATCTATTCATTGAGTCGCTAAGAGCCCATTTGCCCAATCTACCAAGATATTCTATATTTTTATGTGCTAGTATATCCGATCCAACCATTGGGCCGTCTCCTGCAATCACAACCTTAAATCCATGTTCTGCAACCATTCTTACATCTTCTAGATTTTTGTCTTTTGATATTCTTCCAGCCCACAATATTGAATTTTTCCTAACGTCATTTCTATATTTAAAACACTTATCAACTCCACCTTTTAGAACATATCCATCCATACCGGTTTTTAATTTCCATTCTTTAGCTGCACTGCTATTTCTAAAAAAACGGATATCTGCTTTTGTAGTTCTGGATGTAAACCATCTTCCGGCTAATCCCCCTATAAAAGGTATCATTTTTGAAAGTATTTTTTCCCAGTCAGTATGAGAACAGGCGCTACTTCTTACCCCATTATATGATGCCCATTTTAATCCCGAGCATCCCATAGGCCCTTCAGTGGCAACGTGGACATGGTCTGGCTTAAACTTATCCAATAGCCCATAGCAATGTATTTGTGCTTTTATCGGATTTGCTAAATGTAATCCCGGGCTCCACCTTGAAAGATCTATTCCGTTTATTTTTTCAGCATCGATAACTATTACTCTTTTGCCTTTTTCTTTTAATTCTTCAAAAAGAGTTTTTACGCTTGTTGATACGCCATTCATTTGCCTGCAGGAAGTATCAGTAACTATTGCTATCTTCATTGTTTGTTCCAGTGAAATATTTTTATATCTCCATTTTCTTCCTCTGCTGCCCATGTGGAGTGTTCTACCCAGTCTCCACAATTGACATACTGAACTCCGTCAATTATTCTTGTTTCTGGATTGTGAATGTGTCCACATATTACGCCGTCATATCCTCTTCTTTTTGCTATCATGGCTATTGAATTTTCCCAGCCAGTCATCCAGTCAACCGCTTTTTTAACTTTGCTTTTTACAAACTTACTTGCAGACCAGGGCTTGAGACCAATTACCTTTCTGATCCTGTCAATCATTCTTGATATTACCACTAAATTGTCGTATGCGTGACTGCCAATAACTGCAAGCCATGGAGTAAGCCTAACAGATGCATCTATCATGTCTCCATGAGTAATCATCATTTTTTTACCGTTCGCACATTCATGAACAGTTTCTAATGGAACAAGTTCTATGCCTGCTATCGTGTCTGCAAATTTACTAACCTCTCTCATGAATTCGTCATGATTTCCTGCAACCCAAATTACCTTGGTACCCTTTCTTGCTGCCTTTAATATTTTTACAACTGGTCTTGCATCATTTTCAGACCACTTCCATCTTTTTTTTAATCTCCACCAGTCTATAATATCACCTACTAAATAAATTTTTTCTGCTTCAATACTGTCAAGCCAATTAGCAATATCTTTACTCCTGGAGCCATCACTTCCAAGATGCCAATCACTTACAAATATTGTTTTGTACCTGGTTCTTTTCATACTATGGATTAATCATCTCTGTCGTAATCTGGTTCATCCATGCCCTTTTGGTTCCACGCCATCTCTTTAATATTTTCATCGTCTTTGAGTTGTTCTTCTATTGCCTCCATAATATCAGGATTCATAAATTCTTCTCTTCCTGATTCCCTAATGCATTTAACCGATGTTATATTTACGTCTATTTTTATATCTGACTCTGGCGGATCATGCCATGTTCCACTGTCATAGCTGGCTTGATATGAAATTTCAGCCTCTCCACTACATTCACATGGTGGATTTTTTATTTTTAAATCAAACTTGTAATCGAATTTTCCAGACCAGCTTGATGCCTGCTTAAGATGATGACTTATTTTTTGCCTATTTTTATTGAGATTAAATTTGTTTAGATTAAATTTCATACTATTTTTCCTTATATATATAATATATTTTTTATCCTAGTCTGTTTTTATAGTCATTTTTTTCATTTTGATTTATAAAACCAAAATTAAAAGCACTTTCAATAATTTTTGAACCCCAAGTGCGATTAAAAATTAAATTTTGACCATTTTCTTCATTCAAAGCAATGTTGGCCTCTGATATAAAATGTTCTATTCTTTTTATAGATGCAGATTTTGCCTTATCTCTTCCAGAATCTGACAAACTCCATGCATCTCCGTTTTTTTCAAACCCCAATTGTTCTCTTAGTCCCATTTGTGTCCTCCTGAATTTTTATTTTCAATTATTTTACACTAAATCATCTTTTAATAAACCATGGATTGCAGTCAAGATGAAATTTTAAACACACCTTGTCGCCTTTTCTATAAACCCACCATGGCAGCCAGTATATCTTTATTTTTTTATTTAATGCTTCCCAATTTTCTCTGTTTATGTGTTCTAGGCCTCCAGGCATTTTGTTGTCTCCTATTGGTCTTGGTTTAAATTCCCATATTCGATACCCCTTGTTCATCATAAGATAATAGTAGTACGATACATAGCAAAATGTGTGCCAAGTAAGTGTCTCTTTGATATAGTTCCAGTTGCTCCAATTAGAAGCCTTTAGAAAAGAAGGAACGACTGACATGTCATATATTAGCATCTCACTAAACCACATATTTACATTCATCATAATGTTATTTATTCTCATCTTCTCTAAAGAAGATTTATTTTTAAGTACAAATTTTTCTCTTTCTCCATTTGATATTATGTTGAATGAGGCATGACTTATATTTCTGAATATATCAGTAAGATGAACAGAAAAACCTGCCAGTACTTTGTTTCTATCAAGTGATATGCAAGCCTCTAACATAAGAGAAAGATCTACTGGCTCTACTTCTGCTTCAGTCATTACAACCCAGCGGTATCCACTTTTCCTAAGCTTGTCTAAAGCCCAATATTGCTTGTAACTGCGTATCGCATTTACTTTTTCTATATGCTTTAATCTTTCTTCTCCTACATCATCACCAACTATTAATATTTTATATTTACCATTTGTTATTTTTTTAAGCTCTTGTTTTTCTGATTGCCTTGTTATAACAAATACAAGGTCAACAGTTGGTTCTTTTTCAACTGCTTCTATTATTTTTGGTATATATTGATATTTAGCTGGATATGTAGGCAGAGCCCAAAGTACTTTGTCTTTTCTCAACTTTTCTTTTTTTATTTTCATAAAGTACTATGATGCAAATTATATGATTAATTTTTTGGTACGCAGTTCGGTACCATTTTACCGTTTTTGTTTTTCATGCCAACCATTTTATATCCATCCCAACACTGCCGTTTATTCTTTTTTGCTTCTTTTATCCATCCAGCTTTTTTGCCTATTTCCAACCACTGATCTTTTGATAATTTATATTGCATGAAATCTCCTTTTTTAGCCTAAATGTTCTTTTCATCAAGTTTATAAAATAAATCCTTTATCTCTTTGTTTGCCTCATTTCCCTTCCAGGGCATTTTTATTTTTCTGGTCATAAGAGGCACATCTAGTGCACGGGCAGCCGCAGCGCGTGTCCTACCGCCAACAATGAAGCTTCCCAGACCTTCAGCCTCAACAATGTTTACTGGAGGACAGTCACCTCTGCCTATACTCACTAAAAGATTGCGAAGATATCCGTCTGTGTCTCTTAATCTTTTCTCTCCCCATTCGCTCTCCGCACTGTCCTCTCTATTCTCTGTCTTTGCCCATTCTATAAATTTATTAATTCTTTCCTCTTCGGATTCTCCTGCAACCTCTGGAGTATATGTGTTTCCTATTCTGTCTAGATCAACTGGATCAGTATATCCCACTGGAGATTCTGTCCATATTTTTTTTATTTCTTCGTCTGTGAGTTCGGATGCAACACCACGATCCCTGTACCACTGAAATTCTTCCATAAAATCTTTCATTTCGCTGTAATTAGATGCTTTTTTGTACCAGTTCATTATTCATCCTCATCGTCATCCCAGTCTTCATCCCAGTCTTCATCGTCATCGGTCTCTTCATCTGGATCTTCCTCTGGCTCACTCCAGTTCTCTGGAGTTTTCTGCAATTCTGTGTCTAGATCCCATGGTCCGTAATGCTTGTGCTCGGTAACTTTCTTTCTTACATCTGCAAGCGTGTACGACATATAGGCTCCCTTTTCGTTTGGATTTATGTTTCCAAGGGCGTAATAGACTTCTTTTGGCATGTCTATATGCTTTCCACTGGAGTGGTCCATTGCAACTCCCTCTTTTGTTTCAACCCAAGCATGAGGGAATCTGTGTCCGTATGCACTTCCGCGACCGTGCACCAATGCGTGAACTAGTAAATCGCCTTTGTCTTTAGGAAAATTCCTCACCAAAAGAAGATTTAATGCCGCGCTAAAGCAGTCTCCGTCTCCCTTTGTCCATTTTCCTGCGCTCTTATACCAGTTCATGATACTAATATTTAATATTATAGATTATAATAACCTTTATTCCCTTATGGCTTCCCAATGCCATAAGCCGACCCTTTTGGGGATCTCCCCCATGAATTTTATAAATTTATATTTTTGGGGCAAGTTAAACCATAAAGGTTACTTGACGCGCTTGGTGGCTTTTCGAGCTTGACCACTTTCTCAATCATGAGTTCAAGGCCTTTTAACCTCATGAAGCCCATCATGAATGCCACTGCATACTTGCCCTGACCACGCGCAGACTCAGGGACAAAATTTATCACCACCGGAGTAAGATAATTGGCGCATGCTGTTCCTGCCAATAATGATGCTATTGTTGACCCTACTTTCTGCGATGCGTTCTTGGATACCAATAGCAAAGATCCAAAGAATCCAGATATGAGCAAACCCACTTCGATGCCGTAGCTTATGAGCTGCTTTTCCATTAAATCAGTTGTGTCTTGCATTCATTGCCCTTTCAACCACCCGTTTCGGTGGATCCCCCCTTGATTATTATAACTTCCAATACCACGCCCATTCTCTCCGTTACATATAACCACCAAGGTATCCCTTACCCGTATGTATTCCTCCACACATAAATATTTTTCGGGCTTCAATAATGCCTATAGGTGGATAAGCCTTCCCCATCGGACCCTATAGGACCCCATTATGCCCCCCTCTACCGCTAAGGTATCCCCATAGGGGGGATTTCATTCCTAGAGTGAACCAATCTCCACAACTGCCCTACGGGCAGAACAGAGCAAAACACACCCTGCTTATCTTTGCCCCCAAATTTTATTACCGAAAACCCCTACTTCGGATGGACCATCCAGAAACGCCTGTTGCCGTACCGCCATCCCCCAGAGTTTGTCTCTTCCCATGAATAAAGGTTCGCGTCGCAGTTCAGGTCCCTGTCGTCGTATCGCCTGAAACTACAGCCCATGTCACCGAAGCACCTCTCTATGGCTGCAGCACTCATAAACGTGCCTACGTCCGTAAGACTCTTGTCCAGACCCTTGTCATCCGTTTTTGGCTTTACCCACTTAGGATCATCCGAATCTATCACCTCACACTCGTAACTCATCACCGGAGCATGACCCATTGCACACATCAGATCGTATTCCCATGCATCAGGAGGAAGATGGTTGGACACGGCCCAATGTATTACAAGGTCAAACTTGCCAAGATCGTAGTCCTTCGTCTGGTCCACAAGCTTCACCTCAAGGTCTGGCCAGAAGTAGTTCGTTGCCTCCACGCACCACTCCCTGCCGTCCGTTGCCAATGGGTTCGCTCCCCAGTCCTTCAGCATCTTGCTCACGTGGCCGTGACCACAACCAAGTTCAAGAGTCCTCTTGCCACGGAACCACTCCTTGCCACCCATAAGCTTGCACAGCTTCATCATCCTCACCATTCTCCATGGTTTGTACCAATGACCATTGAAAAGACTGCCGTGCTTCAGCTCGTTCTCCGATTGCTGGCGGTTCAGCTCCTTCCACAGCCTCCCGTAGTCGGTAGGGTCGTCCGGAACGTGGTCGTTAATCTTGCTTACGTTGAAATGTTCTATTTTATAACTTTCCATAGTGTGCTTCTCCTGTAAACCTCTATCGACAGTATGCTAATAATAATACCATATAGGCCCACTAAGGTATCCCTTACCTCCCACTAAGGTATCCCCTACGCCCAAAAATTAAATCCAGACGTTCTCGGGAGAACCCTGTATCGCAGAGATCATGTTGCGGATCCACACCCTCTTCACGTTCGCAACCGACTCATCCGAATCGTATGAACACGGTGATATGTGAACGTTCTCGTAACGACGCAGGCTTTCCGTCTCACGCCTGCCGCTCTCCACAGAGTAACCCCGAATCCTGCCCCCGTCCAGAGCACCCTTCAACGCATCAATGTCAACAATAATGTCCGTTGCAAGATTCACCAATATCAGGTCCCGACACATGCCCAAAAGCTCTTTCCCTATAAGACCCTCGTTGCTCTTGTTCGTGTGAGGCTGGTGGCACGGTATGTGGATGCTCACCACGCAAGCCTCCCTGAATATAGCCTCCAGAGAATCCTTCCCGCCACGCCTTGGATCCACATCGTGGTACATGACACGCATCCCCAAAGCCTCAAGGAATGTCCCTACGCGTGAACCTATGTGCCCCTTCCCTATCACCCCTGCAACCTTGCCCTTCAGGTCAAGGGACTTCCTGCACTCCACGTCACGATCCTTCACCACGTCAACATACGCAAGATGACGGTTCCTCGCATGCAAAAGTATCTCCGTAAGTGCTGATTCCGCAACACTTTCCGTCGTAGTGTCAGGAGAATCCTGAAGCGTAATCCCAAGCCGCTTTGCAATGCCAGGACTGAAGAAGTCCGCGTCAGTCATGTCAACATTAATCCCTTTCAACCCCCTTACGCCCGGAAATTTATAAAATACCTCCGTAAGCTTGTCCAACTTGTTAGGGTCCGGAAATGGCATCGGATCCATGTTCAACATCAGATAGTCGTAGCCCTCGCAACGCTTCCCAAGCTCACGCTCCGTAATGTGCTTCGTCTGAACCCAATCCACCTCTGCAATCTCACGCAGAGGCCTCAAGTCTTCTTCCGTCATGCCCCACATGTCCGGAAGAGATACCAAAAGTACCCTGGGTTTCTTCCCCGAAAAATTCTCTCGCTTGTCTTTTGCAAATTTTAACCAATTCATAATATTATATCTATACCACCTCCCACTAAGGTATCCCTTCCGCCCGAAATTAAAAAACTACCCTTTTCCCGCTAAGGTATCCCTTCAGGGGCATTTTACCCCAAGTAATAGGGGGGTACGGTAGGGGGTAGCCGCCAAGGCACTTTCCGGTCGGCTCTGTTTACGCGCTGGTTTGTCCGTGGTTTTTTCGTGGTTTTTCTGCTTGCACAGTTAGTCTATTCACCGGATGCAATTTCCCTCCTTGCCCATCCGTCTAGACCTGCGGGGTGCCCTCTGTGCATGGGGCAGGGGATCGGCGTGTAGCCCTGTCCGGTTCGGCTAGGGTTCGCCGTACTCGGCTTGGAGACGGGCTTCGTGAGCGGCTTCGGCTGCGGCTGCACGGGCTGCGTCTGCGTCTGCTGCGGTCGCCGCTGCGGCTGCCTTCGCGTTGGCGATGGCTGCCAACTGAGCGGCGTACTTGGGCATGATCTTGCGGAGGGCGGCGATCTGCTTGGGAGAGAGGGAGCCGCGCACCTTGAACTGCTCGGCAAGCGAGGTGCAGAACGGCGCGTCCACGCCATTGAAGCCTACGCCGTTGTGATGGGTCGTGCTGCCTGCTGCGCGTTCGTCCTCGGTCTGACGGGCGAAGATTGCAAGCAAGCCACGGACGAGCCACGCATCGTCGGACATCAGTTTGGTGCGGACGGTTTCGGCGGTGTAGGCGGTGGACATGGGTTCTCCTTGTCCGGTTAGTTTATTTCCGCGATGCAACAATGGTACAGGGCGCGGTGTACGGCTCACCACGCCCTGCCGGTGCATCCTGACCGTGGGGTCACCCGTTTAGGTGACCTGCACGGTGAAGGTGTTGAAGGTCTGGGTTCCTGCCACGGTGCGGACTGTGGTTGCGCCGATCTGCTCCATGACTTCCTTCACGGAGTCGCTCATGGAATCGCGGTACTCCTTGCGCTGCTCGTCGGTCATGTCCTGCACGGTGTTGACGATCTCGGTGATGCGGTTGCGTCCGAATCCTGCGAGGTGGAGGGCGACGGCGAGTAGCGTCCACGGGCAAGCCGCTTGGGGGACGGTCTTGGTGAACGGTTCGCCGCGCTTCATGTCGAAGGTGATGGCGAAGGTGATCTCGCCGCTCATCGCGGTTCCGGGGGTGATGTCGAAGTGGGTCTTGACGGCATCGCGGAGTGCGGTGGCGGTGTCCTTGTTGACGCTGCTGATCTGCTTCACGGTTGGGTTCTCCTTGCAGGGGAACTATTCCCTTGCCTGATTAGTTTATTTCCCGGATGCAACTTCCCGCCGCAGTTCGCTCTTGGCGAGTCTGCGTTCGGCGCGGGGGTCGGTGTTCCGCTTTCCCCAAGTCTTGGCGCGGAGGCGGATGCCTGCGCGGAAGGCATCGTGTACGAACTTTCCGGGTCGGTGTCCGGTGGGTGGCTTGGTGGTCATGTGTCCGGTTCTCCTTGCCCGATTATTTTATTCACCGGATGCAAGAAACGCGGTGGGGCAGGGAGGCGAGACGCTGCCTGCCCCGCCCCACACGCGGAACCCAATGTGTCAGGTGGTGACGAAGTGGCACCGTGCGAGGTCGTCCATTGCGCGGATTTCCTCTGCGGTCTTGCGGATTTCGGGGCAGGGAGTGTAGTCCTCGCCGTCCAGTTCGCCCTCGTCGTTGACGCTGCGGACAACCACGCAGTCTCCGCACAGGAAGTCGCCCATCGGTTGCAGACGCTTGTACCACAGGAAGGTGGCGACCGGGTTGATGGGGAGGTTCTTCAACTTGCCCTCCTCGTCAATGTAGGCTGCGTGATCGTTGCCCATCGGGATTGCCTCAAGGAAGCCGCCGCCGATTGCGGCGACGATGCTTTCGTATCCGGTGTTAGGGATCTCGCTCACGGTGCCATCGGTCTTGATCAGGATCATCGTCTTGGTGCTGCTCATGGTTGGGTTCTCCTTGTGCAGTTAGTTTATTTCCCCGATGCAAGTTTCAGTCGGTGTTGAGGTCTGAAGCGTCGTTGACGGGGTCAGTGGTCGGGTTGGGCTTCTTCCCCTTCGGTGGGTTCTTGCGCTTCGGCTCCGTCTTGCCCTTCGGTGCGGCAGGGGGTTCCGTCTGGGTCACCTTGCTGCGGTTGTATACCGGATACTTGTGGTGGTGGAGGTCGTGGTTGAAGTCACCGAACGGCTTGCTCGGCTTGCTCATCCGGTTGACCTTGAGTGCGGTGATGCGCGACACGGCGATGCCGGAGACGAGCGATGCTGCTGCACCGGAGGCGATGAATACTGCCGCTTTGGGCATGAATCGCCCTATTGCGAATCCCACGGCAAGCGAGACTGCTCCACCAATCAGGGCAACGGTCAGGTACTTGAGGTTCCGGTTCATTGGGTTCTCCTTGTCGGATTAGTTTATTTGCCCGATGAAAGATTGTTGCGAATCCATGAGTCGTAGCAGTCTTGGGCGGCTTGAACCATTCCCTTGCTGAACGCTTCCGGGAAGGCAAGTGGAACGGCACACCACGAACAATCTTCCTCGAAGTATTGGTCGGAGGTGAAAGACAGGTTACGCAGGTGCTCGGGCATCCGGTTGAAACGCTCACGGGACAGGCGGTAACCGGCGTGTCCTGCGGTGCTGAGCCAGTCGATTCCGTCAGCCACGGTCTGCGTGTCCTGAATCTCTCCCCACGGACAGGGTGCGCCTTTGCGATACATAGCGGTGGTTGGCATGGGTTCTCCTTGTCGGATTAGTTTATTTGCCCGATGAAAGATTGGCGGGGCGTGGTCAGAGACGCACCCGTTGGCTACCCACCACAGGATCTCGTCAGAGAATCCCTGCCACGCCCCATGTTCAATCACCCTTCCCAGTCACGCCATCTCGTCTTCGTCACCGTGGTCATCGGTGGTGTCAAACCACTCCATGACGGTCGTGAGCAGATGGCTGTAGTCGCCACTATGTGCCTGATCCACGAACTTGTCAATGTCGGTCTTCGGAACGCCACCACGCCGCGCTGCGGTGATTGCCCGACCGATGATTGCGAAGGCATTGCCATCGTGACCAACAAGCGGAACCTTGACATTGGGGTACTTGGGGTTCATGCTGTCTCCTTGTCAGGTTAGTTTATTTGCCCGATGAAAGATTGCCGCTTACCACAGGTGCGGCGATCTCAGGTGTGCTTCCTCAGCCAGTTTACGGTCACGCTCGGTGCATGACGGGCAGAAGTGGAAGGTTTCCCACGATTCGTCCACATAACGGTAGGTGGCAGGACGCATCTGCCACTCGGGGTGCGGCTTCTCGCAACCGTCACACATGATCTCGGGCGGGTCTTTGAATGGGTCGATCACGGTGCGCCTCCTTAGGCAAACTTGATCTTGACGGCGAGAATCCTGCCATGACGGTCACGCTTGACATACACCGGGTAAGTGCCGTCACCTGAATGGGTGGAGGAGGCGAACGCAAGACCACCGAACTCTCCGCAGAGGTTCTCCGACAGGGTGACGGCGCAAGCACCAGCGTAGTTCAGTCCAGCCTTGTCCTTGCTCTCGCTCGGGAAGTTCGACTTGATGTAGCACGGGTCGATCAACATGATCTGACCGCTATCGACCGGGATGTAGCCTTCCTTCTTGTAAGTCATGGGGGTTCTCCTTGTGCAGTTAGTTTATTTGCCCGATGAAAGTTTCAGACGGTGATGAAACCCGTGCCCTTGCCGTCCTTCGGCCAACGGGGATCTCCCGTGTGAACCCACTCATGGAACGGTGCGACAGTCCCGTCCAGGGTCACGATGAGAACGGCATCGCAGTTCCCGCAATCGGTGGTGGAACCTGCGATTGCCGTGAAAGACTTGACCTCAGGACTGAAGAAGCCCTTGCCGTTGCAGCAGGGGCAGGCGAACGAGATACGGAGCGGAGTCGTGTTCATTGGTTGAGCCTCGTCAGGTGGCGGGTGCGAACTTGCTCCACTCGCTCGGGCTGTATTCGTCCTGCCAACGCTCGATGAAGTCGTGGATGATGTCGTGAGTCTCGTCCTCGTTCGGGATGGAACGGTCAGCCTTCGCCCACGCGGTCACGATGGCGTTGCTCGTGCTGCCCTTGCAGAGGCTGACCGTGTCCTCGTAGACGAAGACGATCATGTTCGGGTAGTCGGGGTTGGACTTGACGAAGTGGACGATCATTGGTGGGTTCTCCTTGTCCAGTTAGTTTATTTCCCCGATGCAAGTTTCAAAGGTGACGGGGTGGACAGCCCGCTCAGACTGCCGCACCCCGCCACGCAGGATGGTTCAGATTCCCCGTCCACGATTGTAGACGCTGTGCTGCTCGTCCTCAATCTCACGGGCTTCGCGCTCCTCCGGTGTTTCGGAGCAACGGTGGATGATAAACGCCATCCAGTCAAGCGCTTCCTCGAATCCTGTGCGAGAGACCTCAACCATCTGAGATTCGGGGTTTCCCTTCACGGCGACACGCGGCGCGGTGTCCAGTTTCGCCTTCAGACGGTTGATCTCGCTGATGAGGTTCTCTGCGACCTTCGGGCTAATGTCAGTCTTTGACTTGCACATTGGACTCTCCTTGTCCAGTTAGTTTATTTACCCGATGAAAGTTTCGATGAGCGGTGAAAGCACACCCCAACGCTTGCGGCGTTCGATGAAGCGGTGCAGGGCAAGCGTCACACGGCAGTCCTGCATACAGTAGCCCAACATCATGGGGTCAGGGCTGTTCCAGTCCACAGGAACCTTGTCCTTGTGGACTCCCAAGCGATACCCCCAAGCCTCAAGCGAGTTCGACCCCTTGCGGTCAGGATTGGTGATGCGGTGCTCACGGAAGCCATTGGGGAACATCTCCTTCACGGACTTGTAGGTGCAGTTCCTCTTGATCCGGGAGGGAAGCGGTGTTCCGCTGTACGCCTCCATGACACGGATGTCAAAGCGAAGGTTGTGTCCGATCACCTCATCGGCAGAGTAAACATGGATCAGTCCCATGTTGATCGTGTCGTCTGAGTAGGAGTATTCCTCTCCGGTGTCTGCGTCAATCGCGCAGATGCAATGAACCTTCTTGAGAGAGGAACTGTCTCCCTCGTTCCAAGCACGGAAGTCGATTGCGTTCGTTTCGGTGTCGATGACAAGTCGCATTGGGTTCTCCTTGTCCAGTTAGTTTATTTCCCGGATGAAAGTTCTTCACCCGAAAGTCTTCTTCATGAACTCCCTGTCCTGCTCTTCCCGCTCACGCAAGATGTCGGCTGCCACCTCAGATCGGTGCACAGGCATCTCTTCCGGGAAGTCAAAGGAGATCCTTACCTTGCCGCTCCTGATCTTGTCGATCCGGATAGTTCCAAGCGGTGCGGCAGGATTGCCAATCACAATCTCTTGACCTTCTGAACGGGTGATGGTGAGCATATTTGCCTCCTTGCTACTTGTCCAGTTATTTTATTCAGCGGATGAAAGTTTCGGCTGTTGACTTGCCGCTGTAGACAAGAGTGATGGTCGGGTTTGAAAGACGAGTTTCGTCAACGAAGATCCCATCTCGTTTGAGATTGGACATTGCTGTCTCGAAGACCATCTCGTCTTCGCGCCCCGTCATCGTAATCACCTCCACGGTGATGACGCTAGTTTTCAGTTTCCAACACACATGAAAGGTTTTCATCGGTCTACTCCTCTTCGGTCAGGATTTCTTCCGCAACCTCGCGGCGGTTCACCGGAACTTCCTTCGGGAACTCAAGGGCCACGCGTACACGGTCGCTCTTAATGACTGCGATGCGGATGATTCCAAGCGGTGCGCGTGGGTCACCGATCACGATTTCTTCGCCTTCTCTACGGGTGATGACAAGCATTTTAGCCTCCTTGCTGAAATTAGTTTATTCGCCTGATGTAAGTTTGCCAAACTCACAACCCCACCTTCTCCGCGAGGATTTCTCCTCTTGGGTCTAGTGGGGCTGCGGTAGGCTCCGTTCGCGCCTATATAACACCTTGAGCGAGGGAAGGATGCCGACGCTCTTTCTCCCCTGCGGCTGCGCATTCACCACAGTTGGAACACGGTGCGGGAAGTCCGGACTTCCGGCATGGTGTGGGAGGCGGTAAAGCAGGTTTCCCTGCCGCTCTGAGCCTAATACCCTGTTTATACTCGCTCAGACGAGTCCGCAGTTAGTTTATTCCTGCGATGAAAGTTTACTTCACATACGCATCAAACGCATTGTTGATCGCGCCGTTGATGGCATCGTGGACAGGACTCGGGTTGATGGAGAAGATGATGCTGTCCACATCATCGTTCGACAGTTCACGGGCAAACTCTTCCTTGCCCATCTTCTTAACCTGAGCAGCAAGATCGCTGAACGAGCGGTCAAAGACGAAGATCAGGCTGTCCCCGCCATGCTTCTTTTTCATGGCGTTGAGGGCTTCGATGTACTGGTCAAGGGTCATGAGTTCTTCGGGCATTGGATTCCTTTGTTTGATTATTTCATTTCCCCGATGGAACTTCAGCCTCGGTGTTAGGCTTCTGTTCGTCAGGGAGTGAAGAAAGGCGAGTTGTCAACGCCTCAAGGTTACGGTTGAGAAGGATCAGTTGGTCAACCAAAGTCGGAATGTCACGAAGAATCAGCCTTTGACCCATCACGGTTTCATGGAGTTGAATCACAGGAGTTCCTCTACGGTGCTGTTGGGCAGGATGAAACATTGCCTAGTTAGTTTATTTGCCCGATGAAAGTTTCAGAATGAGTTCGTGTCGAACTCGTAATCTTCCATATCAGTCCACTTGCGGATGTTACGGGCGATTGCCAAACGGATGATGTAGCGAGGCTCGGTGTCAAGCGCACCAAACTTCTTGTCGTATCCAAGTTCGATGATCTGACGCTCAACCTCACGGAACATCTTCGTTGCAACACCGACCGCAGCGGTGCGACACTTCGTGATGTTGTTCAGAAGTTGGCAGTTGATGATGTTGTTGATCTTCGCTGCCGCATCCTCTGACTGACTGATGTCGCCCCCTCGGGGGATGAACAGTTCGTACTGCTCGGCATCAAAGTTGGCGGGAATGAATGTCATTCGGTGTCCTCATTTGCGGCTTCAGAATTGTACGGCTCGTAGTCGTACTCTTCGGCGTGGGCAGCACAGAATGTGCGAAGCCAAAACTTGCCCCTCTTCGTGTAGAGTGCGCCGCTGTTACCACACATTTCGCAAGTGTTGGCGGTCTTGCGCTCTGCTTCGTCAATGAATCCAAAGATTGTGTCGTCCGCACCACTCACATAGAACCGCAGCGTTCCAAACTTCTCCTTGATCTGATTGATTTGAAACCCGCAGTCGGGATCAAGGAGTCCAAGTGCCTGCTTCTCTGCGAGATGTCCCTCAATCTTCCCTAGCAGTTCTTCCACGATGCCGTTCCATCCTGCGTTGTATTCAAGACTAAACGCCATCCAACCGCCTTTGCGCTCAAAGCATCGGGGAAACCGCTTTTTCCAGTCCTCGTAAGTGCTGTTCTGATCTTTCATTGGTGTTTTCCTTGTACAGTTAGTTTATTCCCCGGATGTAACTTTACCGCTTGACCCAATAACCGTAGACGCAACGAGTGCCGCCACGGGACGGATCGAAGGTGTCGTTAACCACGCCGTCGATCACGGCGGTGTAATGCTTGCTGACCTGCACGACAAGACGGCCTTTAGGCAGTTCCTCCGAACGCAAATGGGTTTTGCAACCGCTGCCGATTCCCATCGTTGCGACATACTGGAAGCCAAGTGCCTCCATGTACTCGCGGAACCACTTGCGCTTGGTGTTCACCCCGTCACGGGCAGAGGACTTGTAGCGACCTCCACGGGTGATGCGCTGAGTGCGGCATCCGTTCGACAGAGCATCGTAGACCTCCTGATACGGAAGTCCGGTGACAATTGCAATCGAACGAGTCACACAGTCTCCGGCCTGTCCCTTGTACCCGGCAGCGGCTCGTCCTCCATCGTTGTACTTGAAGTTCATCAGGTTCTCCTTGTACAGTTAGTTTATTCCCCGGATGTAAATTTGACGGGTAGGAACTTCCGAAGAAGAACCTACCCGCCTAATGGGGAGGAGAACCCAAAGTCTTAACCGACAGAGTGGACAAGCAGGAGAGTCTGAATGGACTCCTCCGCAGCCATTCCTGCGAGATTCGACTGATGATCGTCAGGAATGTCAAGGTTCATCAGCATTTCCTTGATGTCATCCCAACGGTCGGTGATGTGCTCGGAGTTGTAGTG